>Ga0256829_1000236_pt1 | contig 64598 bp, 57 predicted proteins | sample 131447metaG_FD_185979 | JGI IMG/M metagenome (GOLD analysis project Ga0256829, IMG submission 185979) | Hydrothermal vent microbial communities from Lau Basin, Pacific Ocean - 131-447 | ecosystem: Environmental > Aquatic > Marine > Hydrothermal vents | place: Pacific Ocean: Lau Basin | collected...
GGTTTCGATGATGCGTCGGGCGCATCCGAGGATGAGGAGGAAGGCGATGTTGGCGGTGCCTTCGGTCACTGCATCGGGGGTGTTGGTGACGGCGATCCCCCTTGTTTTGCAGGCGTTGAGATCGATGTTGTCGTAGCCGACGGCGAAGTTGGAGACGACTTTGAGCTGGGGTCCGATGGTGTCGAGGAGCTCGTTGTCCACCTTGTCGGAGTACATGGTGACGAGCGCATGTGCTCCGGGGACAAAGCGTAAGAGCGCGTCGCGGGGTGCGGGATCGTCTCCGAGGATCTCGACGGTGGTGTTGTCGATTTCGATCTGTGAGGGGATGGCGCGGGTGACTTTGATGAGCGCGGGGTGGGTGGTCATGGTCGAGAATAGTCCGTGTTTGGGGGGTCGGATCGGGCGCGGTTGGTGCGGGGCGCGGGATGTGTGGGAAGAAAAATCGCAAAAACCTCGGGAAAACAGGAGGGAAACGGCGCGCATGGCCGAGGAATGTCCGGTAAAAATAGCGTGTGGTGACGAAACACCACCGAATCAACTATCTCAGAACGGAGTAGACAGATGGCTAAGAGAACCGCGAAGAAGGCCGCGAAACGTCCGGCGAAGAAGACTGCAGCACGGAAAGCGCCTGCGCGCAAGGCGGCGGCGAAGAAGGCGCCTGCGAAGAAGGCGGCGCCTGTTGCTGCGGCGAAGAAGCCCGCGAAGATCGTTGCGGCGAAGGAGAAGCCCCGCACGAAGTCCGAGGTGCTCGGGATCATTTCCGAGAACGTCGGGATCTCGAAGAAGGAGGCCGCGGCGGTGTTCGAGGTCATGGGCGAGATGATCGAGAAGGACCTGAAGAAGGGTGCTTGCGGCGTGTTCAACGTGCCGGGGATGATGAAGGTCATGGTCCAGCGGAAGCCCGCGACGAAGGCACGCAAGGGGATCAACCCGTTCACGGGTGAAGAGACCGTGTTCAAGGCGAAGCCCGCGCGCAACGTCGTGAAGGTGCGCCCGCTCAAGGGTCTGAAGGACAAGGTCTGATTCCAGGCCTCGGATCACCCTCGGGTGATTGATTGACATACGGACACCCTCGCTCAGATGGGCGAGGGTGTTTCTTTTGGTGGATCTGATCGGAGGAGCACGCGGACGAGGAGGAGGGCTTCGAGGACGATCCAGACCTGCGCGAGGGTCATGAGGATGGACACGATCAGGAGGAGGGTGTTGTGGTGGTCGGCGAAGCCCTTGGCCATGATGAGGAGGGCGGAGCCCGTGATTGCTAGCATGACGAGCATGGGGAGCGCGGTGGTCCAGACGGGGCGTTTGTGACGGACCAACCAGACGGTGACGACGAGGAGGGCGAGGGACGCGAGGAGTTGGTTGGTGGCGCCGAAGACGGGCCAGAGTGTGAGGCCTCCGAGCCCGGCGTTTGCGAGCCCTTTGGTGGGGACGTCGCTGAGCGCGAGGATGAGCGCGGAGACACAGGCGATGAGGGTCGCGCCGGTTCGGCTCGAGACGGCGCGGGAGACGGGGTTTGGGGCTTTGGACTTGGTCTGGACGAGTTCGGTGATGAGGTAGCGCTGGAGACGGGTGGCGCTGTCGAGGGTGGTTGCGGCGAAGGAGGCGATGAAGACCCCCATGATCGCGACCCCGGTGTGGTGCGGGACACCGAGCCCGTCGATGGCGTTGGCGGCACCGACAACGAAGGGGGTGAGGATGTTTGCGAGCCCGGAGTCTCCGCCCCAGGTGGCGTAGAAGGAATCGAAGAGGGGTCGCCCTTGTCCCTGGGTGCTCTGGAGCCCGAAGCCGGCGACACATGCGAGGATGACGAGGACGGCGAGGAAGCCTTCGGTGAGCATGGCGCCGAACCCGACGCGCTGCGCGTGGGATTCGCAGGAGAGTTGTCTTGAAGAGCATCCGGAAGCGACGAGGCAGTGGAACCCCGAGACGGCGCCGCAGGCGACGGTGATAAAGAGGAAGGGGAACATGGAAGGGGAGGCGCCCTTGGGTGAGGGCGCGGGCGCGAGGACGACGGGGTCGGCGATGATCGGGGGATTGGTGACGAGAAGCCCGAGCATGAGGAGCCCCATCGCGATGATGAGCTGCCATGCGTTGATGAAGTCTCTGGGCTGGAGGAGGACGTGGACGGGGAGGATGGAGGCGATGAAGACGTAGACCATCAGGATGAGGGTCCAGATGACGATGGGGGATGCGATCTCGGTGAGGGCGCTGGGGAGGATGGGGTGGGTGGACCAGTCGATGGAGGCACTGAGGATGATGGTCCCGTACATGAGGGCGACGGCGATGAGGGTCCCGAGGATGAGGTTGCCTTTGCGATTGATCCAGATCCCGAGGGCGATGGCGATGGGGATCTGGAGCCAGACGGGTCCGACGCTGGAGGGATAGAGGGAGAAGATGGTCGCGATGACGAGCCCGAAGACGGCGAGGACGATCCAGAGCCCGACGAGACAGACGAGCATGAAGAGGAGTCGGACGCGCGGGTTGACGACGTCCCCGGCGAGGTCGGCGATGGTGCGACCCTGGTGGCGCATGGAGACGACGAGGGATCCGAAGTCGTGGACGGCGCCCATAAAGATGGACCCGACGAGGACCCAGATGAGGGCGGGGACCCATCCCCAGACGACGGCGATGGCCGGTCCGACGATGGGACCTGTGCCGGCGATGGAGGTGAAGTGGTGTCCGAAGACGAGGGCGGGTCTTGAGGGGACGAAGTCGATCCCGTCGGCGTGGGTGTGCGCGGGGGTGGTGTGGTCGGGGTTGATGGAGAAGATGCGCCGCGCGAGGTAGCGGCCGTAGGTTCGGTAGGTGAGGATGTAGAGGAGGGCGCTGGCGATGATGATCGCGATGGTCAGCATGTCTCGCTCTGGGGGAGGTTTGGGTCAATCATGGGATGGTTAATGTACCAGAGAGCTCGGACCTCAACAAACGTCAGGATCCATGGATGATCGATCGTTCGACCCCGAAGAGTGTGGCGCTGGAGACGACGTTGTTGGTGCACGGGGTTCCGAGGGAGAGCGCGGCGCCGCTTGCGCGGGAGCTGGGGGAGATCGTGGAGACGGAGGGGGCGCACCCGTGTCCGATCGCGCTGGTGGACGGGGAGCCCGTGGTGGGGCTCAGCGATGAGGAGCTCGGGCGGCTGCTGAGCGCGGATCATGTGGAGAAGGCGAATACGGCGAACATCGGGGTGCTGATGTATCGGAAGGCGCACGGCGCGACGACGGTGAGCACGACGATGGAGCTCGCAGCGAAGGCCGGGGTGCGGGTGTTTGCGACGGGCGCGATCGGTGGGGTGCACAAGAACTACGGGTCGGAGTTCGATATCTCGTCGGACCTTGCGGCGTTGACCCGGTTCCCGGTTGGGGTGGTGACGAGCGGGGTGAAGTCGATTCTGGATGTGGTCGCGACGCGCGAGGCGCTTGAGACTTTGGGGATCCCCGTGGTGGGGTACAGGACGGATGTGTTCCCGGCGTTCTATCGGCGCGAGTCCGCGGCGAGGGTGGATGCTCGGTTCGATGACATCGGGGAGCTGCGCGGGTTTGTTCATGCGGAGCTGGAACGGACGGGGCGCGGGGTGGTGATCGCGAATCCGATCCCGGAGGGGGATGAGCTTGAGGAGGGGGATTGGTCGGGGTGGGTGGAGGAAGCGACGGCGCGTGCGCGGTCGGTGGGGGCGCGGGGGCGCGGGGTGACGCCGGCGATTTTGGGTGCGCTCCATGAGATCTCGGAGGGGGCGACGCTGAGGGCGAATTTGGCGCTGGTGAAGAGCAATGCTCGGGTGGGCGCTCAGATCGTTTGAAGAACGGGTCAAGAACACCGAACATGATCCGACTTATCGGGGGTGATTCACGGAAGATTCACGGGGCAAAACGGGCGTGTTTCCAACGATTTTGAGACACACCTGCTAGGATTGAAGCGGAGTGATTCGCTTCGCACGGTCCTTTCACGAGTCGTGAGGGGGGTGTGGGCGGGTCCGAGTCGAGAGAGCGGGCGTTGCGCCCAGCACATTCAGATCATGCATTGCAAGTGATGTGAGTATTCAACAGCACCCAGGGTCATCGTTCCCACCAAAGGAGATCAGAGAACATGCGAACCCAGAAGACCATTGCCGCTCTTGTTGCGGCCGCCGGAATTTGTGCTCCTGCCTTTGCGCAGGACAGTGTGAGCTCGAACGGGGGCAACCTTCCCGGTGATGCTCTGAACCCGTGGGTGGATCACTGCGCGGCTTACGTTGTTGACCTGGCGCCGCTGGAGACGTCGAAGGGCAACATCTTCGGTGTCGCGCCGATCATCAAGATGACGAAGACGAACTCGTCGAACTTCAACAACCTGTACTCCGCGGCGGCGATCAGCCCGGCGACGCTGACGGGTGTCGGGTACGCGGCGAACTCGTACCAGGTGTGGGAAGACGCGCCCGGGTTCGGTGTGAACCTGGAGACGAACCTGTTCGCGAACTCGATGAACGTGAGCGGCGAGTCTTCTCGTTTCGCGGTTGCGATCAACGAGTTCGGGACGACGGATTTCGGGACGAGCTTCAACGGCGTGGTCGGCGCGTTCGTGAACTTCGATCCGAACGATCCGAACCGTCTGTACGTTGCTCGGAAGCAGGTCGTGGTCAACTCGCCGAACGCTATGACGGGTGACTCGTCGCAGATCGGTGGTGTGTCCCTCGATGCGCACGGAAACGTGTACCTCCGCGCGGACGCGAACGGCTCGACCGGTCCGAACCAGCTCTCCGGTGTGAACATCCTCCGGGTCCGGATGGACGATCGTGACTGCGGCGTGCAGAACCTGCTCTCGACGGGCGGAACGCTGGACGCGACGGACATGATTCAAACGGGTTCTGCGGTCCAGCTCGGTGTCCCCAACAACATCCCCCAGCGTCTCTCGGACGCGGGGATGTTCCCGAACGGTGTTGCGGGATGGCTGAACGCGTTTACCTCGCCTCGCGCGTACCTCTCGGGTGATATGGGCATGGTCTCGACGGATCCGAACCACCTCGACACGAGCAACGGGTGGGGCTCGGACCACCGTGGTTCCATGGGCTCGACGTCGTTCAACGTGCTCGGAACGGCGGGTGCTGTCCAGACCTACGGGGTGCTCTCGAAGGACGCTGCGGGTGAGACGCGCGTGATCAACGCGATGAGCGTTGACAGCAAGGGCGCGGTGCTCGCGACCCAGGGCTTCGAGCTCCCCTTCACGATCATGGACAACGACACGGGGTACACGACGCTGTACACGTCCCAGTCCCAGCCCAACAACTACACCGGCTCGACGCTGTTCCGTGGTGGTGTGGGTCACGTGGCGCTTGGTTCGGATCAGGACGGGCGTGGTCTGATGGCGGTTATGGTCAACGAGAACGGCTTCTCGGACGACTTCTCGAACCAGATCATCGTGTGCCGCTACAACGCTTCGACGGGTGCTGAGGAGTGGGCGGTCGCTGCGTATGTCAATCAGTTCACGGCTCCGTTCTCGGGCAAGCCCATCTGTGACGCGAACGGCGATCCGATCGGTCAGATCATCGATCTCTCCGCGGTGACGGGCGGCTTCCCGCTCGGGCCGGGGATGTCGGCTCCGACGATCGACTCGGTGGGGAACATCTGGTTCCTCTCTGCGGTTGAGCTGTTCAACCGGATCGACTTCGACGGGGACACGATCCCCGAGGGTTCGGACTACGACGGTGCGCTTCTCCGCGCGATCTACGACCCCGCGACGTTCTCGTACAAGCTCGAGCTCGTCATGGAGGTCGGGACGGTCGTCGATGGTGTGAACTCGGGTCTGCCTTACCGGATCGACTTCCTCGGTTCGTCAACTGGGAATGGTGGCGCGACCCCGGGCACGATCTATGCGAGCAACATGGCTGAGGGCGCTTGGAACGATTCGAGCACCTCGGGTGTTGACACGGCGGACACGATCACGAACGGTGGTCTGTTCTTCGGGACGCAGATCACGTACGACACGCAGGGCGATGGTCGGTTCAACAACCCGACTTCGGTGAACTTCGATCCGGGTCTGCCGGCGGACGAGTCGTACTCGGTGGGTCTGTACGTCGGTCACTACTCGGACGGTCCGGCTCCGTGCCCGGCCGACCTGACGGGTGACGGGAACTTCGACTTCTTCGACATCTCGTTCCTCCTCCAGAACCAGGTGGACTTCAACGGCGATACCGGGTTCGACTTCTTCGATATCTCCGCGTTCCTCCAGGCGGGTGCGAACTGCCCGTAATGGTTCCGGACGCGATTTGATTTTGATTCAGAGCACCCGCGCCCAACGGCGCGGGTGTTTCTTCGACCGAGAATGTTGTGTGGATCCGGAACGGGCTTTGCGACGCGGCAAACCCCGTGCTACGATGGACTTGCGATTCTGCGAGCGAAGGAGTTGATGAAATGATGATGCGTAGCTTGATCGTCGCTGGCGCGGCGATGTCGATGACGACGACGGTGTTTGCTCAGTGGGATCCGAACAACGGGGACTGGGGGAAGACGGACGAGCGTGATCTGCGTGTGATGACGTGGAATGTCCAGGACGGGGTGTGCTCGTCGAACGACAAGACGAACATCTTTGCTTCGGACTGGAACGCGATTGTGCACACGATCGCGGCGATGCGGCCGGATGTTTTGATTATGCAGGAGTGCGGGGACAACTCGGGGAACGGGACGGGTTCCGGGCTCGACGCGCAGGGGACGCTCGAGAACGTGTGCGAGCTGATGATGCACGGGGGGACGGATCCGTATCTCGGTGGAACGATCACGTCGTACGTGCAGATGTTCACGGGGGCGGGGTACGACCTGCCTTACATCTATGTGGCGGAGAACAACGACGGGTTCAACCGGAACGTGATCATGTCACGGTACGAGTTCGCGGATCTGAACACGGGTGGGGATCGGCTTTCGAACTACGTGCTCCAGCCCGATGCGTATCAGTCGGGTGGTTCGTCGGGGATCCGTGGGTTCCAGTTCGCGGAGATCGATCTTCCGGACGAGATGTATGCGGGTGATCTGGTGGTGGGGAACTGTCACCTGAAGGCCGGCGGGAGTTCGAGCGACTTTGATCAGCGTGAGCTTGCGGCTCGGAACGCGGCGTACTTCATGGATTACTACTACAACGGCGCGGGCACGGGTGTGTCGGATCCGAACTCGAAGGTCGTGCTCCCGACGGTGGGTGAGGTGCTGGACGACGCGACCCCGATTATCTGGGGCGGGGACTTTAACCAGACCCCGGGGGGGTTTGGGCCGGCGCAGTGGATGACGCGCGCGGAGTTCACGGGTGGGACGGACGGGACGGATCGGGATCGTACGGACTCGACGTACGACGGCGCGTTCCACCCGATCTCGTTCGAGATCTCGACCCAGGGGAGCAACTCGAAGCTGGATTACGTGTGCTGGCAGGATTCGATCGCGACGGCGCGCCGTCAGTTCATCTTCCGTTCAACGGGGACAAACGTGACGACATCGACGCTCCCGGAGCCCGTGCGGTCGTACCCGGGGAACCCCGTGGCGGTTTCGTCGTTTGCATCGGATCACCGGCCGGTGGTGGTGGATTTCATCCTTCCGGAACCCGCGGCGGATCCGTGCCCTTCGCCTCCGGACTTTGTGGATGACAACTCGCTGGACTTCTTCGATCTGTCGGCGTTCCTGACGCTGTTGAGCGAGGGGGACATGGAAGCGGATCTGAACGGGGACATGAGCCTGGACTTCTTCGATGTCAGCGCGTTCCTTCAGCTGCTGAGCGAGGGTTGTCCGTAAGCCCGGGCTGATGGATCAGGAATGAGAAACGCCCGGCGCGAGCGCGCCGGGCGTTTTTTGTGGTGATGTCGGGAGGGAGAGGGTTAGTCGCTGGTTTTGTCGCGGAGTTCTCTGACCTGCGCGACGGCGGAGTCGAGGTCGCGTTTGAGCTGGCGGACCCGGAGGAGGGATTTGACCCGGGTGATGAGCTCGAGTTTGTTGACGGGTTTGGTGAGGAAGTCGTCGGCGCCGGCGTCGATGGCTCTCTCGACGTCCCCCACTTCGTTGAGGGCGGTGACCATGATGATGGGGATGTCCCGGGTGGCGTTGTCCTTCTTGAGGGCTTCGCAGACCTGGTAGCCGCTCATGCGGGGCATCATGATGTCGAGGAGGATGATGTCGGGTGCGGATTGCTTGACGGATTCGAGGGCTTCGATCCCGTCGTGGACGACCCGGACTGGGCCTCCGATGTCTTCGAGGTAGGCGCTGAGGAGTTCGAGGTTTTGTTCGTTGTCGTCAACGATGAGAACGCCCTGGTGGGCGATGGTCTGGGTGTCGATGTCGGCGCTGGGCGCGGATTCGGTCATTTTGGTCTCCTCGGCCGGGCTCTTGGATCGTTGTTGGGGATCGGGCTCGGGCTTTGGATCATTGCGTGCTCGGGGGTCTTGGGCGCGTGTGGGCGGATAGTGTGGGTGTGATTTGAAGCTCGGGACCCGAATCCCCCGAAAAGATGGGTGTGAGAAGCGAAATGAAGGCGTTGCAACCTGTCCATGCTGTTCTTGTGGGGATCACGGCGCTGTGTGTGCTGGTCTCGGGTGCGCTGGGGGGGCCTCTGGATACGAGGATCCAGACCCTGGTGACGAACTCGAGGGTGAGCACGGCGAACGTTGCGGTGAGCGCGATCGACCTGGATACGGGGTCGGAGATCGCTTCGTACAACGGGCGGAGGTCGATGATTCCGGCCTCAAATATGAAGATCCTGACGTCGGGGGCGGCGCTCTTGGTGCTGGGGGATTCGTTTGCGTTCCGGACGGAGTTCGATGTGATCCGGGGCGAGTCTGGGACGGTGCTGGTGATCCGGGGCGCGGGGGATCCGGCGCTGGGGGATCCGGCGATCTTCGTGGACGAGGAGCAGACGCTGACCCATGATGCGCTCTTTGATGCGATCGCTTCGGCGCTCAAGGAGCGGGGTATCACGGTGATCGATTCGGTGGTGGTGGACGATCGGGTGTTCGATCGGGAGTGGGCGCACCCGAGTTGGCCGGCGGATCAGCTGAACCGCTGGTACTGCGCGGAGGTCGGGGGGCTGAACTTCCAGACGAACGTGCTGAATGTGTACCCGATCCCGGGGTCGCCGGGGAGTGCGCCGTATGTGGAGACCCAGCCCGAGCTGCCATGGCTGCGGGTTGCGGTTCGTGCGAAGTCGATCAGCAAGGGGAGGGATAGCGCGTGGGTGGCGCGGCCGACTCCGGCGAATGATTTCACGCTGTACGGGAATGTGCGTGGTCGGACGGAGATCCCGGTCGCGATCCACGAGCCCCCGACGTATGCGGGGGAGGTGATCGCGCTGGCGCTGGATCAACGGGGGATCCGTGTGGGGGGAGACGATGTCCGGGATGCGGTTCGGATGGCGCGGTTCGATGAGGAGTTCGAGGGCGCGGAGACGGTCGCGGTGGTCTCGACCCCGATCGCGGATGTGATGCGCCGGACGAACACGAAGTCGCACAACCTGTACGCGGAGTGTTTGTTCAAGCGGGTCGGTCACGAGGTGACGGGGGACCCAGGATCGTGGGAGAACGGGGCTTCGGTGATGCGGTTGCTGCTGAGCGAGCATCTCGGGGCGGACGCGGCGCAGGACACGGTGATCGCTGATGGGTCGGGGATGTCGAGGGAGAACCGGGTGTCGGCGGAGACGCTGACGTCGTGGCTCCGGGTGCTGTCGAAACAGGACGGGTGGGATACGTACATCGGGTCGTTCGCGTCTCCCGGCGAGGGGACGCTGCGTTCCCGGTTCATCGATGATGCGCCGAGCGGGGATCTCCGCGCGAAGAGCGGGTATCTGAACGGGGTGTACGCGCTGTCGGGGGTGATCGAGCACGAGAGCGGGAGGCGGGTTGCGTTCTCGGTGATCCTGAACAACGTGAAAGCGGGGTCGGGATCGAGGTACGCGAAGCCCTTGATCGACGACATCGTGCACATGCTCGATGAGTGGGTATCGGGTCAGCGCACGGGGTATGGGGGGTGAGAGATCAGTCCCGCTCGACCTGTTTGCAGCGCTCGATGACGGGTTTGGGCATTTCGAGGACGGGGGGCCAGGCGCGGACGGGGTGGTTGTTGTGCGCGTCTTCGGGGGTTTTGGGGGTGGAGTCGAAGACGGCTCGGTCGTGGTTGGGGTCGATGTCCATGTCGCGCTGCGCGTCGAAGTTGGCGACCCAGTGGAAGAGGGCTTGGTGGTGGTCGAGGATGTTGACGTCGCGCCCGAGGATGACGACGAAGGGGTGGTTGAGGGGGATGTCTCGGAGGGCTTCGAGGATGGATCGGCCGGCTTTGGCTCGGTCGGGTTCGTTGTCGCCCTTGTCGGCGCGGATGAAGAGCCAACCCGGGGCTTTGGGGGTGGTGTGCGCGTCGAGGACGTTGGGGAGGGCGCGGACGCGCTGGGTGTCTTCGGTGCGTTGTTGATCGGTGGGGAGTTCGCGCGGGGGGGTGAGGGGGTGGCCGTCGATGTCTTCGCTGGGGACTTTGCGGGTTGCGTCGAATCCGAGCTTCATGCTTGAGCCGAAGCGGGCTGCGGCGTGGTCGAGGATGTCCACGGCGCCGTGGACGCGCTCGATGTCGCGCGCCGGTTTGCAGTGCTGGTGGAGCGCGGTGAGGACCTGGGTGAGGTCGTGGACGTTGACGTCGTCGTCCACGACGGTGATGCACTTGGTCCAGGCCATCTGTCCGGCGCCCCAGACCCCGTGCATGACCTTGCGCGCGTGGAGGGGGTAGTGCTTGGTGATCGCGATGTTGGCGCTGTTGTGGAAGGCGCCGTACTTGGGGAGGTCGTAGTCGAGGATGTCGGGGAGGATGGTTTTGAGGAGGGGGAGCATGATGCGCTCGGTGGCTTTCCCGAGGAAGTAGTCCTCCTGAATGGGGAGCCCCACCACTGTTGTTGGGTAGACGGGGTTCTCGCGCGTGGTGACGGCGGAGACTTCGAGGAGGGGGTAGCGGTCGGGCATGGAGTAGAAGCCGGTGTGGTCACCGAAGGGGCCTTCGAAGACGGCGCCGGGGCCCAGGGGTTCGGCGGACTCGTCACGGGGATCCCAGTCGGGGAATCCGGCGTCGGTGCGGACGTGTCCTTCGATGACGATCTCGGAATCGGCCGGGATCCAGAGGGGGACGGTTTTGGCTCGTGCGAGTTTGATGCCTTTGCCCTGGAGGAACCCGGCCATCAGGAGTTCGGAGATCCCGGGGGGGAGGGGGCAGGTCGCGCCGTAGGGGAGGACGGATGGGCCTCCGAGGACGACGGCGACGGGCATGGGCTGGCCGAGTTTTTTCCAGGAGCGCCAGTGGGATGCGCCGTCGTGGTGCATGTGCCAGTGCATGGCGAGGCGGTTTTTGCCGATGAGCTGGACCCGGTACATCCCGATGTTGTGGGACTTGGGTTTGGGGTCGTTTCGATCGTCGGCGTGGATGGTGTGGATGCCGGCGAGGGTGATGAAGCGGCCTCGGTGGTTGGAGTCCCAGTCGTCCTGGGTGATGTCGGGGTGTCCCGCGCCTTCGACGGATGTGTTGGTGTCGCTTGGGTATCCGAAGTGGGCGAAGTCGCCGTCGTGGGGCCAGCAGCGGAGGATGGGGAGGGTGGTGAGGTCGATGGCGTTGCCCGTGACGACGGTGTGCTGACAGGGCGCGGGTTTGTTCGAGCGTTTGGGACCGATCTTGAGGAGGGGGGCGAACTGCTTGGCTTTGGACAGGGCTTCGGAGAGGGATCGCGGGGGTTCGGGTTTGACGAGCTGCGCGATCTGGTCGGCGATGTCTTCGAAGGAGCGGTTGCCGAGCGCCATTTCCATACGCTTGTAGGAGCCGAAGGCGTTGATGAGGACGGGGATGTCGGACCCGATGGGGTTCTCGAACAGGAGGGCTTTGCCGCCGGAGGTGGCGAACTCGGGGTCGGTGCGTTTGGAGTCGTCGGACCCGTGGTGCGCGTCGGTGCGTTTGGATTCGAGGTCGGCGAGGTGTGCGATCTCGAGGACGGGATCGACGGGCTCGGTGATGCGGATGAGTTCCCCGGCTTGGTCGAGGGCGCGGATGAATGACGACAGGTCCGGGTGCATGGCATAGCGTAGGTCGAATGAGGAGGACCTATGGGTCAGACACCACCTGTGCATGAAGCGGCGGAACGGCGGGATTGGCCGGCGTACTTCGATCGGATCGAGGGGAAGCCCGCGCGGGAGACGATGCTCCGCGCGCTCGATGGGTTCGGGGATGTGGATCCTTCGGATCGTGGGCTCGCGGTGGATCTGGGGTGCGGGTCGGGGATCGATATCGGGGTGATGCTCGAGCGTGGGTGGCGCGTGTGGGGTGGGGACGGGTCGGAGGATGGGTTGTCGAGGGCGCGGGCTCGCGCGGGGTGCGCGGACGCGATCGGGGAGGGTCGGCTCGAGCTGGTCCGGATGGACTTCGGGTCGGTCGAGATCCCGAGGGCGCGATGGGTGAACGCGAGTTTTTCGCTCCCGTTCTGTCCGCCGGCGGATTGGGAGGGGCTTTGGGCGAAGATCGATGGCGCGATCAAACCCGGGGGTCGGTTCAGCGGTCAGTTCTTCGGGGATCGGGACGACTGGGCGATTTTGGAGGACCGGACCCATCTGACGAGGTCTGAAACTCTTGGGCTGTTTGACCAATACATTCTTGAGTTCTTCCAGGAAGAGGATCGCGCGAGCGCTCATCAGGGCGAGGCGCACAAGCATTGGCATGTGTTCCACGTGGTGGCACGGAAACGAGAGGGGTCTCGATGAGTCACGCGATTGATCTCGCGCAGGTCCAGAAAACATACAAGGGCGGCTTGTTCGGCTCGCGCGTGCACGCGCTGCGCGGGGTGGACCTCAAGGTCGGTGAGGGGGAGATCTTCGGGCTGCTCGGTCCGAACGGCGCGGGGAAGTCCACGCTCGTGAAGATCATGATGACGGTGATCCGGCCGAGCTCGTGCTCGGGGACGGTGCTGGGGAAGAAGGTCGGGGACAAGGCGACGTTGGCGCGGATCGGGTATCTCCCGGAGCACCATCGGTTCCCGGAGTATCTGACGTCGCGCCAGATGGTGGAGCACTTCGGGGCGCTGTCGGGGGTTTCGAAGAAGGATCGTCGGCGGCGGTCGATGGAGCTGCTCGAGACGGTGGGGATGAAGGACTGGGCCGACGCGAAGATCGGGTCGTACTCGAAGGGGATGCGCCAGCGCGTCGGGATCGCGCAGGCGCTGATCAACGATCCCAAGCTGGTGGTGCTCGATGAGCCCACGGACGGGGTGGACCCGACGGGTCGAAGGGATATCCGTGAGATCCTGACGAGACTGAAGGACGAGGGGCGGACGGTGTTCCTGAACTCGCACCTCCTGAGCGAGCTCGAGATGGTGTGCGATCGGGTTGCGATCATGGTGAAGGGGTTGGTCCGGACCCACGGGACGATCGACGAGCTCACGACGGATCAGCGGCACTACACGATCACGGTGTCGGAATCCGACAAGGACCGAGCGCTGTCGGGCGCGAAGGACGTCTTCGGGGATGCTGCGGAGCTGGTCCCGGGTCGGGCTGGGGTGGTGCGGATCGATACGGCGCAGGCGGATCGGGTGCAGCCCGTGATCGACAAGCTCAGGGGCGCGGGGGTGGTGATCCATGCGGTGACGCCGTTTAGGCCTTCGCTTGAGGATCTGTTTATGCAGGTGGTGCAGGACGGCGCGGGCGGCGAGACTCCCGGAGCGGCGAAAGGGGGTCGCTCATGATCCTGTCTCAGACGAAGGCGATCTTTGTTGATGCGTATCGGGAGCTGAACGCGAAGAAGATGTTCTGGATCACGATGGCGCTGAACGTGCTGGCCGTGGTGCTGTTTGCGTCGCTCGGGATCAACGAGCGTGGGGTGTCGTTCCTGCATTGGACGATCGAGTCTCCGATGAACACGGCGCGGTTCTCGGAGGAGCTGTTCTACAAGGTGCAGTTCACGACGTGGGGGATCCCGTTCTGGCTGTCGTGGATCACGGCGATCCTGGCGCTGATCTCGACGGCTTCGATCGTTCCGGATCTGGTGTCCTCGGGGATCATCGAGCCCGTGCTGTCGAAACCGATGGGACGGATCCGGTTGTTCCTGACGAAGTACCTCACGGGGCTTCTGTTTGTTGGGTTCCAGGTGTTTGTGTTCTCGCTCGGGTGTGTGCTCGTGATCGGGATCCGGGGTGGCGCGTGGGAGCCCAAGCTGTTGCTCGCGGTTCCGATCGTGCTGATGTTCTTCAGCTATCTGTTCGCGATGTGCGCGTTGTTCGGGTTGCTGACCCGTTCGACGATCGCGGCGCTCTTGCTGACGTTGTTGTTCTGGTTCATGGTGTGGATCGTGAACACGGGGGACAGCGTTATTCTTTCGCAGCGTGAGGGGTCGATCGTTCAGCTCGAGGATCGACGCGAGGATGTGGAGAAACAGGAGCGGTTTGCGCGGGCTCGGATCGAGCAGCTCCAGGAGGAGGGAAAGCCGATCCCGGGGGATGCGGATCGGCCGCTCCCGGAGGGGATCGATGATCCGCTCGTGGTGATGAATCCGGCGCTGACGGCTTCACGGAACCGGCTCGCGGAGGGCGAGGAATCGGTGGAGATGTGGGAAGCGTGGTACGGGCGCGTGTTCGCGCTCAAGACGATTCTTCCCAAGACCCAGGAGACGATCGGGCTGACGGAGCGTTGGCTCATCACCCAGGAGGAGATCACGGAGCTCCTCGGGTTCGGGAACGAGATGAATGAGGGTCGGCCTCAGGACGAGGATGCGCCGGCGTTTGCGGATCCGCGCGTCTCGGAACGGGTTGCGACGATCATGCGTGAACGCTCGTTGCTGTGGATCCTCGGGACTTCGTTCGGGTACGAGTTCGTGATCCTCGGATTGTGCTGCGTGGTGTTCGTGCGCCGGGACTTCTGAATCAGGATCCGAGTTCGATACCTCGGTCTCGGGCGGCGGTCAGGGCTTTGGTGACGATGTCCAAGACCTGGTGATCGTCGAGGACCGTGGTGGCGGCGTGGGTTGTGCCGTTCTTGCTGGTGACGTTGGCGCGGAGGGTCTGCGCGTCGTCGTCGCTCGCTTCGAGGAGGGCCGCGGATCCGGTGATGGTTTGCTCGACGATCCGGCGCGCGGTGTCGGGTTCGAACCCGAGGGTGATCGCGGCGCCCGTCATCGCTTCGGCGAGGTAGAAGAGATAGGCGGGTCCTGACCCGGCGACGGCGGTGAACGCGTCGATCATGGGTTCGTCGAGTTCGACGACGTCGCCCACGCTCTGGAAGAGCTGGGTGACGAGCGCGGTGTCGGATTCGGTGGCGCTCGTGTGGGGCGCGATGGCGCTCATGCCTTTGCGGACCTGGGCGGGGGTGTTGGGCATGACCCGGACGGCGCGGATGTTCGCGCCCATCGCGCTGATGACGGATTCGGATCGGGTCCCGGCGAGGATGGAAACCACCAACGGGGGGTGCGGGAGCTTCGCGATGTGGTCCCGGAGGGGGGCGCAGGCGCTGTCGAGCATCTGGGGTTTGACGGCGAGGACGATGACGGGGTTGGGCGCATCGTGGAGGAAAGCGATCGCGGTTCCCGGGTCGGCGAAGCTGTTGGCGAAGTTGGCGCGTTTGTCCTCGTTGGGGTCGAGGACGGCAACGCTGGGCTCGGGGAGGGTTCCGGAGGCGATGGCGCCGCGGATGATGGCGCTGGCCATGTTTCCGGCGCCGATGAAGAGGATTTTGGCGTTGATGGTGTCCATACCCACAGCGTACACACGGGGAGGGTGGGCTGATACCATTGGGACCAGTCAGGAGCACGTATGTCCACGTTCTACAAGCTTGAGTTCGAGAAGCCCGTGTTTGCGATCGAGGAAGAGATCGCGTTGACGAGACGCGCGATCGAGTCCGACGGGGTCGAGGTCCCGGCGCTGGGGGGGATCGAGCACGACCAGGTCCGGCCGACGGGGGATGACCTTGTGGAGTTGGAGAGACGGCGCGAGGAGACGCTCAGGGAGCTGTACTCGGAGCTATCCCCTTGGAACACGGTGCGTGTGGCGCGTCACCCGGATCGGCCTCAGACGAGGGACTACATCCGGATGATGTGCCGGGACTTCTGCGAGCTTCATGGGGATCGTCGGTACGGGGATGACCCGGCGCTGATCACGGGGTTCGGGCGCATCGGGTCGCACAAGTGTCTGATCGTGGGTCATCAGAAGGGGAAGACGACGGAGGAGAAGCTTGCGTGCCATTTCGGGTGTGCGCACCCGGAGGGGTATCGGAAGGCGCTCGCGAAGATGAAGAAGGCGGAGAAGTTCGGTCTCCCGATCGTGACGCTCGTCGATACCCCGGGCGCGTACCCGGGGCTCGGTGCTGAGGAGCGTGGGCAGGCGGAAGCGATCGCGACGAACCTGCTCGAGATGTCGCGCCTCCGGGTCCCGATCCTGTCGGTGGTGATCGGTGAGGGCGGATCGGGTGGGGCGCTCGGGATCGCTGTTGCGGACCGGGTAGCGATGCTCGAGTTCTCGTGGTATTCGGTGATCTCCCCCGAGGGGTGCGCGGCGATCCTGTGGAAGCAGGCGAACGAGACGACGAACTCGGCGGCCGCGGTGGCGCTGAACCTGACGGCGAAGGACAACCTGAAGAACAGGATCATCGAGGACATCATCGAGGAGCCCTTGGGCGGGGCGCATCGTGATCCTCAGGGGACGGCGGATTCGCTCCGGGATTGGTTCGATGCGCAGCTGACGTCGTTGTCGTCGTTGGACATCGATACGCTGGTGGCGCGTCGGTACGAGCGGTTCCGGGCGCTGGGGGCATTCGAGGTCGAGGGGGTCGATGGGGGATCGGAAACTGTTTGATTGCATAGATTTGCGCGTGCGATCCGATAGGGATTCTCCCCTGTTCACACTTTGACCTTGCGCGGGATTGCGCCTACCCTTGCCCCCAACTGCGCCAAACGCTTGCGGGAGCGGTGTTTGGGCGATCCGAAGGGCGGTGCGCATTGGCGAAGAAATCGGCACGCAAGGTGACGAAGAAGAAAGCGACGACGAAGAAGAAATCGTCGGGCGCTGCGTCCAAGAAGAGCACGACGAAGACATCCTCGAAGAAGACCACGAAGAAGAAAGCGGCTTCATCGAAGAAGACGACGAAGCGTGTGAGCACCAGCAAGAAGTCCACGACGAAGAAGACCACCAAGAAAGCCGCGGCTCGGAAGAGCACGGCGAAGAAAGCAGCGAAGAAGTCCGTGAAGAAAACTGCTGCGAAGAAGACCACGAAGAAGAAAGCCACGACCAAGAAGGCGGCCGCGAAGAAGACGACGAAGAAGGCCGCGACGAAGAAGACGTCCAAGAAGGCGGCTTCGGAGAAGGCGGCGCCTCCGGCGAAGGCGGACGAGAAGAAGGATTCGAAGCCCGCTTCTGGTGGTCGGACGAAGAAAAAGAAGAAGGTCGCGCCCTCGACTCCTCCCCCGGGTCGTCCGTTGCTGCTCGGTCCGAACTCACCGCTCGGGAAGGGTGGGCCTCTGATTAAATCGGAGAAGCGGGTCGAAGCGAGCGACGAGAAGAAGAAGAAATCTCGCCGGACGAAATCGCCGCTGACTCAGTCGCAGCTCGACGAGTACCGTCAGATCCTGCTGACGAAGCGTGCGGAGCTGGTGGGCGATGTGGAGCACCTGGAGAACGAAGCGCTCCGTTCGTCGAGCGAGAGCAAGACGATCGCGAACGCTGCTGAGTACGGGACGGACAACTTCGACCAGTCGATGAATTTGAACCTCGCTGCCGCGGATCGTCGTCTGATTGATGAGATCGATGATGCGTTGGAGCGGATCGAGAACAAGACGTACGGGTTGTGCGCGATGCTGAGCATCCCGATCGCGAAGGCGCGTCTGGACGAGCTCCCGTGGGCGAAGTACTCGATCGAAGCGGCGCGTGAGCTCGACCGAACCGGCGGGCGTTGATGTCGTCGGGGTCGGGTGACAGGTCGGTGAAGATCCCGATCGATTCGACGATCCGTTCGCGGCGCGCATGGACGGTGCTGATGCTCTCGGTCCTGATCGGGCTCGTGACGGATCTTTGGAGCAAGTCGTACGCGTTTGCGGCGATCGCGCCGGACCCGGTTGTTGTTCATCGTGAAGACGTGCTGAGTGTGAACGATCTTTCGGTGCTGATCCCCCCCCACGACCCGGTGGTGGTCGCGCCGAATCTGCTCGAGTTCACGCTGGTGCTCAATCCCGGCGCGGTCTTTGGGATCGGCGCGGGTCAGCGGGTGTTTTTCATCGGGTTCACGCTGATCGCGATCATGGTCTCGATGGTGCTGTTCTCGAAGTGGACCCGTCCGAAAGATTGGTCGGCGCATCTCGGGTTCGGGCTGATTATCTCGGGGGGGTTGGGGAACCTGTATGATCGGATCCGGTTTGCATGTGTGCGCGACTTCATCCATCCGCTCCCGGGGGTGGAGCTCCCGTTCGGGCTGCGCTGGCCGGGAGGTGGGTCGACGGAGGTTTGGCCGTACGTTTCGAACGTTGCGGATCTGTACCTGCTGATCGGGATCGGGATCCTGCTGATCTACACGTGGCGACAGCCGCCGGCACCGATCGAGACGGAAGCGGAGCCCGTGGATATCGAGCCCGCGTGATCAGTCGCGCTGGACCGAGGTGGCTCGGTGTCGGATCGTGTCGATGAGGTCCCGGACCTCGCTGGCCATCCGTGAGTTGGGGAACTCTTCGATGATGCGCTGGCCGATGGTCGCTGCGTGGTCCCAGGACTTGTCCTGGACGGCGAGCTTGAACTGGACCCCGAGGTTCTCCCGGGCTTTCCCGATGACCCCCCGCGCGAGCTCGCGGAACTGCTCGGCTTCCTGCTCCGTGAGGAGGTGGTCCATCTCACGGAGCATGTCCATCGCTTCGTCCACGCGCTCTTCGCGCGCGGCTTCGAGGAATCGTCGTTCGATCTCGAGTTTGTGCTGCTGCTTCGCGCGTTCGACCCGGTGGCGGAGCCCGTCGGTGAGGGGGGACTCGGGGTGGAGACGGGTGATCCGCGCTGCTTCGTATAGGGCTTTGTCCCACTCGTGGTTCGCGATGAGGGTGTCGAGGTGCGCGATCGCGCTGCGGACTTTCTGCTGTTCTCCGGTGGTGCGCGCGGTTTCGATCTTCTCTCGGAACTCCTCCGCATCGGCTCGGTACCCGAAGCGTTCGGCGAGTTCACGGACGAGGACCATGGCGGCGTCGTAGTCCTGGTTCTTGATGTCCTCGTCGATCGCGCCACGGAGGAGGGCGCGTTCCTTGTGTCGGTTCACGACCCGGCGCGCGTCGTCGGAGAGGACGAGGGTTTCTTCGAGGTGTTCGATGGCGCTGGTGAGGCGCATGAACTGGGACTTGAGTCGGTCGGCATCGATGGCCGACTCGGTCTTGGAGTCCGATGAGGAGTCGTGGGTGAGGTAGAGACAGATGGGGAAGGTGACGAGGGTGATGACGAGCCCGAGGACCCCGGTGAGGAGGTGGGGATCGGAGGGGACGCTGAGCCCTTTGAGGACCGCGCCGGCGCTGATGGCGGCGGCGATCCCGTAGATCGCGATGATCCATCCGATGGAGAGGGGTCCACGATGTTCCATATCTACTCCTTGGGAGACCCTCGGGTGTGATTCAGCTCCCGGGGACCGGGCCGCCGCAGTTTTGTTCGACGGGGACGATGCAGAGGAAGCGGAGCGGCTCGGGGGCGTTGTCGTCCACGGTGAACTGGTGGAGGTCGTTGGCCGGGACGTAGATGACGTCTCCGGAGGTGATGGGTCGGCGCTGGCCGTCGAGGAGGATGGAGCCGTTCCCGGAGACGACGTAGACCTCGTGCTCGTAGTCGTGGGTGTGCTCGGGGGTGTGTCCGCCGGGCTCGACGCTGAAGGACCGGAGCGCGAAGTGCGGGGCTTGGTCTTCTCGTCCGACCATGACGGACATGGACGCGCCTTTGACGCCGTCCATATCGACGGGGTTCATGGTTGCGTTGTGGATGTTGCGGATCAGCGCCATGGGGTCGGATCTCCTCGGGGGTGCTCGGTGTTTATGATACGCGATGAGCGACGAATCACGAAACGAAACGGATTCACCCTTCATCCAGGGCTGTCCGCTTGGGGACTTCCAGACGAACTGCTATCTCGTGACGAACGGGTCTCCGGAACCCGGGAAACGCGCGTGGATCGTGGACTGTGGGTACGAGCCCGAGCCCTTGCTCGATGCGGCGCAGGCGCAGGGGCTCGTGATCGAAGCGATCGTGCTGACCCATGCGCATGCGGACCATATCGCGGGGTTGTTCGAGGCGCGGAAGCGGTTCCCGGATGCGCCGATCGTGATGCACGAGTCGGAGCGATCGTGGCTCTCGGATCCGATGCTGAACTTCTCCGCGGCGATCGGGCTCAATGTCACAGCGCCCGATGCGGATCGGTTCATCGCGCACGGGGACACGCTGGAGCTCGACGGGATGGAGTTCGAGGTGCGCCACACCCCCGGGCATTCGCCGGGGAGTGTGTCGCTGATCCATCATGGTGCGAAGCTCGCGCTCGTGGGGGACACGTTGTTCAACGGGTCGATCGGGCGCACGGATCTCCCGGGCGGGGATCATCCCACTCTGGAGACTTCGATCCGTGAGCAGTTGTACACGCTCGATCCGGAGACGGTGTGCTACCCGGGGCACGGGCCGGCGACACAGGTCGGGCGCGAGATGGCGACGAACCCGTTCGTTCGGGCTTGAGTTCGATCAGGCCTGGGGCATGGCGTGGCCGAGCCCCATGCAACGGCGCCAGGCGCTCATCTGTCCCATGTGGAACATGTAGTGCCCGTAGAGCATGAAGGTGATGGCGTTGGCGTTGTTGCCGAAGAACTCTTTGCGCTCTTCGTCGGCGACGACATCGGTGATGACGGAGTCGGGGAGGGCGCGGATGACCCCGAGCGCGTATTCGTGGGCTTTGATGAAGTAGGCGACGACTTCCTCCATCGGGGGGTAGGTGTTCCAGTCCGGATCGTTGACACACTCGGCGCCGTGCTTGAAGAGATCCTCGTAGCCGGCGGGGACTTCGATCTCGGAGATGTCCTGCCCCATCATCTGGAGGAGGAAGGCGGGGTAGATGGAGAGGTGCCCGTAGATGAAGACGGGGTGGTTGGTGTTGATGACGGTGTCGCCGAAGGTGGGGAAGGTTGAGCAGGTCTTGGTGTCCACGCCGTTGAGCATGGCTTTCCCGAGCTCGATGATCCGGGCGAGGTTGTGGGTGAGGAGTTCGGCGAGGGGGGTTGTGGTGGTGGTCATGGTGGGCCTCTTGTGCTTGTGTGTGTATTTCTGACCGATTGGTCAGCTACCAATATAGCGGGCGTAGACTGCTCGTGCAAGGGCGGGGTCGCAGGTGCCTTCCACGATGGCTCGGCCGTCGGCGAAGCAGGTGAGTTCGAGGGTCTGCCCTCCATGATCGACGGGGGCGCGGACCATGTACGCCTTGATCTGAGCACCGCTTGGGTTTCCCATCGTGCTCGCAACGCGCGCGAGGTCGATGGCTGTGGTTGTTCCCGGCGCGATCTGGACGGCGTTGCGCCCGCAGAGGGCTTGGGGTTCGGAGGTCGTCGAGTCGAGGAACTCGAATCGTTTCTGGGCACAGCAGACGCAGGAGGGATCTTGAGCGTTGGTGAGGTCGAGACGGGTGCGTGTGGCTTCCCAGAGATCGAAGTGGAGCATGGAGCGGAGGACCTTGTCGGCCTGTCCGAGGAGGATCTTCATCGCTTCGGCGGCTTGGGCGCTCGCGACGAGTGACGAGACGGCGTTGACGACCCCGGCGGTTTCGCACGTGGGCTGGGAGCCCGGCGCTGGGGGGTCGGGGTGGAGACAGCGGAGGCATGGGCCGTCGCCGGGGAGGAAAGCGGCGACGGATCCGGCGCTGGCGATGGCGCCTCCATAGATGTAGGGGATCCCGAGTTTGACGGCGCAGTCGTTGATGAGGTAGCGGGTTTCGAAGTTGTCGGTGCCGTCGATGATGACGTTGGGGAGGTCCCAGGTGTGCTCGATAAGGTCCTCGGCGTTGGCCGGGGTGAAGTCGGCGATGTGCGCGTGGATGGTCACATCGGGGTTGGCTTGGTTGAGTCGGGCTTTGGCCGCGATCGCTTTGGGGGTTCGGTCGAGCGCGTCCTGATCGATGAAGAGGGGTTGTCGATGGAGATTGGTGCGCTCGACGAGGTCCCGGTCGATGATGGTGAGCTGCCCGACCCCAGCGCGGGTGAGGAGGTCGGCGCTGACACAGCCCAGCGCCCCCACTCCCACGATGAGCGCGTGGGACTTGGCGAGTTTGGCTTGGCCTTCGGGTCCGATCGCGCGGGTCCGGGTCTGGCGGGTGTAGCGTTCGTTGTTGGGGTCGGGGGGGGTGGGAGTCACGGGGAAGTCTAGATGCGGTATGCTCCGTCCATGACACGATGCGGCTCAGAGGACAGGTATCCAGTGGATGGGTTCGGGTGGACAGCGCCCAATCCGCTCTCGTGTGAGCTCGAGACGGAGCGGCTGATCGTTCGCGCGTACCGGCTCGGGGACGTCGAGGATCTGTTCAACGCGATCACCGAGTCCCGGGAGGGGCATCTGCTCCCGTGGATGGTGTGGTGCAAGGAGAACCATCGGACGATCGAATCGACGACGAAGTACGTCTGTGACCAGGTGCTCGCGATGGAGAACCCGATGACGTTCAACAACGTCGGGGTCGGGATCTTCGAGAAGGGGTCCGGGACGCTCGTCGGGGGGACGGGGGTGCACGACATCCGGAAGGAGACGTCGTCGTGCGAGACGGGGTACTGGCTCCGGAAGAGCGCGGTCGGCAATGGGTACGCGCTCGAAGCGTGTGCTCGGGTCCTGTCGTGGGCGCTCGCGCCACAGGGGGACGGGGGGCTCGGGCTCCAGCGCGTCCGGCTCTACTGCTCGGCGGAGAACACCCGGTCGGCGAAGCTCATCGGGAAGCTCGGGATCACCCAGGAGGTCCGGCAACGCCGGGACTTCTTCGTCGAGGGGCTCGGCGCGACGGATCGGCTCGGGTGGGGTGTGCTCGCTGAGGAGTGGGACTGCGAGAAACACTGCGCGATCGCGGCCGGGTAAGCACAGGTGGATATGAAAAGACCCGAGCACGTGGCTCGGGTCTTTCGTGATTCGTGATGATCGGGAAGATCCCGAAAGAATCGATCAGCGGGCGAAGTGGGCGAAGGCCTTGTTGGCTTCGGCCATGCGGTGGGTCTGGTCACGGGTGGTCATGGCTTTGCCTTCACCACGGGACGCGGCCCAGAGCTCGTCGGCGAGCTTCATGTGCATGGGGCGGCCCTTCTCGGAGCGGGCGGCGTTGATGACCCAGCGGAACGCGAGCGACTGCTGACGGTTCGGCTTGACCTGCATGGGGACCTGATAGTTCGCACCACCGATCCGCTTGGAGCGGACTTCGACGTAGGGCTTCACGTTGTCGATCGCGCGACGGAAGACGTGGAGCTCGTTGTCGCACCCCTCGACGGGGTCCTTCTGCATGCGCCCCTTGATGACGTCGAGGGCGTCGTAGACACAACGCTCGGCGGACGTCTTGCGCCCCGAGTACATGATGCAGTTGATGAACTTGGAGAGCACCTTGTCCCCGAACTTGGGATCGGGACGGAGCTGCGATTCAGAAGCGGTGATACGACCAGCCATGTCATCTCCTTTGGCTCAGCGTCCGATGCCCTCGGACCCGTGTTCACCCGGCGTGGATGGTTCGCCGGATTACTTGCCTGACGTTTCGCCGACGCACGCGCGTCGGACGGTGTGTGATTTGATTAGCCCTTGGCCTTCTTGGCGCCGTACTTCGATCGCCCTTGCTTGCGGTCTTCGACCCCGAGGGTATCGAGCGAACCACGGACGATGTGGTAGCGGACACCGGGGAGGTCGCGGACACGACCGCCGCGGACGAGCACGATGGAGTGCTCTTGGAGGTTGTGGCCTTCGCCGCCGATGTAGGCGGTGACTTCCTTGCCGTTGGAGAGACGCACACGGGCGATCTTCCGGAGCGCGGAGTTCGGCTTCTTGGGGGTGGTGGTCTTGACGCTGAGGCACACGCCGCGGCGCTGCGGACACTCATCGAGGTCTCGGACTTTGGACTTGACCGTCGGAGTTTTCCGCGGCTTGCGGACAAGCTGATTGATCGTGGGCATAGCGTCTCAACCGTTGACCGACCCGGGGGTCGGTGAATCGAACTCACGGGCCGGCAACCGCGCCGGACCGCTCCCAATCGGGCCTGTAGTCTAGCGCCCAACCCCCGTTGGGCAAGGGGTGTGGGGGTCGGGACTTGCCCTTCTGCTCTGTTGGACCCCCAAGGGGCCTCGTGGGTGGGGCTACGATCGGACCATGACCCCCCCAGAACAGATCACGGTCCGTCAGTTCCAGGAGCTTATCCGAGAGCGATACTTTGCTTCCGACAACGCTCGGGGGACAGCGGGGACGTTTTTGTACCTCACGGAGGAGTTCGGGGAGCTTGCGACGGCGCTGGCGAACAACAACCGAAAGAACAAGCCCCCGACACCCGAAGAACGGGCGAATCTGGAGGAGGAGTTCGCGGATGTGCTCGCGTGGCTCGCGACCCTCGCGAACATCAACGGGGTGGACCTCGCAACAACCCTCGAGAAGTACACGGATCTGGATCGGGTCCAGGGGGTCAAGGACTGAGCGGATCGCTCGGGTCCTTGGGGAGTGGGATCACTCGGAGGCAACACTCTGGGAGGTCTTGGGGGTCTCGTAGACGAGGTCGGTGCGCGAGGCGCGTTTGACGGGTCGGTAGATCTCGATCGCGAGGGTGTCGTCCTCGGGGGGGAGCCCGGCTCGGTGGTTCGCGACTTCCTTGAGGATCCGTTCGGACCAGCGACCCTGGAGCCCGGATTCGTCGGTGTCGGTCATCTCGTGCGCGGCGGCGATGATCCGGCGGAGCCCGTCGATCTGGAGCATCTTGCCGTCCATGGCGCGGGCTTCGGTCGCGCCGTCGGTGTAGGCGATGAGCGAGTCACCCGGGAAGAAGTCGATGGCGACTTCGCCGGATTCGAACTCGGGCTCGGCGCAGGCGCCGAGGACGAAGGTGGTGGGCTCGATATCCCGGAGTGTGCCGTCTACCCCTCGGATGAATGACGGGGGGTGTCCGCCGGAGGCGTAGAGGAGTTTGTTCTCGTGGGGGATGACCTTGAGGCAGATGGCCGTCGCGAAGATGGAGTGCTTGGAGAGGGTGAGGTTGATGTATCGGTTCAGGTGGCAGAGGAGTTCGCCGGGGTTGATGTTGGGCTGTTCTGCGAGGCGGAGATCGATCTCGCCGTGGAGTCGGTTGACGGTGAGGGCGGCGGGGATCCCGTGGCCTGTGACATCGACGAGGACGACGGAGAGTGCTTCGCGGCCATCATCGTCGATGTTGACGAGCTGCGCGTGGAGGTAATCTCCTCCGATCTGTCGCATGGGTTCGTAGCGGTAGACGAAGTGGATGGGTCCGGTGGTGATGGGAGCGGGGAACAGGGCTTCGTGGACCTGGCGCGCGTACGCGAGTTCCTGGCGGATCATCCCGTAGCGATGGGAGAGAAACTTGTTGGTGGAGCGCTGGAGGCGCTGGTTGTGTCTGAATCCGGAGATGAAGAGCGCGGGGGTGTTGCAGAGGATGGTGATGATCGCGAAGATGATGGTGCTCAGGACCCCTGTCCCCTCGAAGACGAGGTGGGAGAAGGAACTCGCGGCGACGACGATCACGATGGGCATGGCCGCTTGTCGGATCGTCCAGGGGAAGACACAGCACGCGATCCCGTGGGAGAGGATGAAGTACCAGAGGAACATCCCCGTGCGGGGGTAGGCACCGCGCATGATGATCGCGGTGAGCCCGTCGAGGATGATGAGCCCCATCGAGAACCGGATCACCCGGACGGCGCTGGGGTTTTTTTCGAGGACCACGAGGAGGACGGCGACGTAGCAGAGGACCCAGATGACCTGGATCCCGACGGCGACGGCGCTGTTGACCCCCATGGAGGCGTAGACACTGGAGACGGAGGTGTCTGCGAGGAGCCCGAGGACCATGACGATGAGCCCGAGGACGCCGAGCCCGCCCCAGATCGCGATGAACCAGATCAGGCGACGACGGAGGAGCGAGCTCGTTTCCTGATGGAACGAGTGTCGGAACTCTGAGGTCTCGAAGGATCCGGATTTGGGGTTGCGTTTGGCCACTGGGGAGAGGTCCTTACGGAAGCGCCCGGACGGGACGGCGAACGCTGAGCATACCAAGGTTTTTGGCGATTGGGCAATGCGAAGAGGGGGATCAGCGCGGATCCTTGTCCTGATCGCGTGTTTTCCCGGGTTCCCAGAGGACATCGGCGCGCCCGTCGTCGTTCGCGACCCGCGCGAGGACGAAGAGCAGGTCGCTCAGACGGTTGATGTAGGTGAGGGCGAGGGGATTGGTGTGGTCCGGGTCGTGGTGGATGAGGGTGACGATGGATCGTTCGGCGCGACGCGCGACGGTCCGCGCGACGTGGAGGTGGGAGGCCGCGGATGATCCGCCGGGGAGGACGAAGCTCGTCAAGGGGGTGAGTTTGTCGTTGCAGTCGTCGATGGCGCGTTCGAGACGGTCGATCTGGGACTGGGTGATCCGGAGCTGGGTGGAGGGATCTGCTTCGGGGGTTGAGGGGATACAGAGATCCGCGCCGAGATCGAAGAGGTCGTGCTGGATGGAGCGGAGGAGGGGCTGGGTTTCGGGTGGCGCGTGGAGGATGGCGACCCCGAGGACGGCGTTGGTTTCGTCCACATCGCCGTAGGCGCTGACCCGGGGGTCGTCCTTGGGGACCCGTGCTCCGGTTCCGAGCCCGGTGGAGCCGTCGTCTCCCGATCTGGTGTAGATTTTGGTAAGTTTGACCATGGTGATCGAGTCTATCGTGTCCGATCCTCCGGACCCACCCTTTCTGTGGGTCCCCCACTTCTTCCCGACCAAGCGACGATGGAGCGTCCCTTGACTGAGCAACTGATCGATTCGCACGATGCGCCGACCACGACGACGATCCGGGGGATGACCCGGCTGTGGTCGGTTCGGGGTGGTGGATCGGGTGGGTCCCTGGTCGATCGGGTGCTGTCCGCGCGGGGGGTGACGGATCCGGAGGAGATCCGAGCGATCCTGAACCCGAGCATGGGGGCGCTCCATGATCCTTCGCTGATCCCTGATCTGGACCTTGCCGCGGAGCGGATCCTCCGCGCGGCGAAGGACGGGGAACGGATCGTGATCTACGGGGATTACGACGTTGACGGTGTGACGGCGAGTTCGATCCTGGTGCACACGCTCCGGATGATCGCGCCGAGGGCGGATGTGGGGACGTACATCCCCCACCGGGTGGAGGAGGGGTACGGGCTCAATGTGGAATCGATCGATCAACTCGCTGACGAGGGGGCGCGGGTTGTGGTGAGTGTGGACTGCGGGATCACAGCGATCGATCCCGCGCTCCGCGCGAAGGAACGGGGGATCGATCTGATCATCACGGACCACCACAACCCGCCGGAGACGATCGAAGAGATGCCCGAGGCCTTTGCGGTGGTGCATCCCCGTCGCCCGGACTCTGGGTATCCGTTCGGGGAGTTGTGCGGCGCTGGGGTAGCGTTCAAGCTTGCGTGGCGGCTCGCGACACTCGATCAGGGATCGGATCGGGTGAGCAACGCGATGCGCGGGCATTTGGTGGAGATGCTGGCGCTGGCCGCGCTCGGGACGATCGCGGATGTGGTGCCCTTGGTGGACGAGAACCGGATCATCGCACGCTTTGGGTTGTCGATGGTCCGGAAGACACGGATCGAGGGGATGTCGGCGCTGATCGAGGCATCGGGGCTCGGGTCGGACAAGATCGATACGGAGGCCGTCGGGTTCCGGCTCGCGCCTCGTTTGAATGCGATCGGGCGATTGGGTCATGCGCGGGAGGCGCTGGAGTTGCTGACGGAGGCGCGGGGGGTCCGGGCGCAGGAGCTGGCGCATCGATTGTCGATGGTGAACGAAGAGCGTCGCGCGATGGAGCGGAAGATCCTCGATCAAGCGATCGAGCTCGCTGAGGAACAGGGGATGACGGGGAATGATCGTCGCGCGATCGTGCTCGCGCAAGAGGACTGGCACCCGGGGGTGGTCGGGATCGTGTGCTCTCGTTTGGTCGATCGGTACGCGCGCCCGGCGATCCTGATGACGAAGTCGGAGGGGCGCTGCAAGGGTTCGGGTCGATCAATCGAGGGGTACAACCTGCACGGCGCGATCGGTTCGTGCGCGGAGCACCTGACGAGCTTCGGGGGTCACGACATGGCCGCGGGTTTGGGGTGTAAGGAGTCGAGCTTCGAGTCGTTCGCGCAGGCGATGATCGAGCATGCGAACTCGGCGCTGAGCCCGGACGATCTGATCCGGAAGGTGACGATCGATACGGATGCGAGTGTGGACGAACTGGATGTCACGACGATCGAATCGCTCGAGACGATCGGGCCGTTCGGTGCTGGGAACCCTCGGGTCCGGGTGCTGGTGGAGGGCGCGGTGCTTGATCGGGACGCGGCGCCGTTCGGGAAGGGTGCGAAGCACCTATCGCTGTTCGTGAAGGATCCGAACGGGTCGCGCGTGGCGCGGGTGATCGGATGGGATTGGTTCGATCGGGGACAGTCGCTGCGCCGGGGCCAGCCCGTGGATCTGGTGCTCGAACCCGCGGTGTCCCGATGGAACGGACGCGCGAATCCCGAGCCCGTGCTCGTGGATCTGCGCGTGCGTTGATCTGAACTGTGAAAGTGGATCAGTCGTCCGCGCCGGGCGCGGTCGCGACGATCGCTTGCTCGAGGAACGACGCGAACCGCGCGTACTGGGGGTTGTTCGGGTCGAGCTGCGCGGCGCGGTTGGCGCTGGCGAGTGCTCGATCGACCTGACCCAGGTCACGCTCGATCATGGCGCGGAAGGCGAAGAGCTCCGCGTCCTTGTTGTTGCGGTCGATCGCATCGTTGATGGAGATGTAGGCGGCGTTGATGTCTTCGGCGTCGTGGTGGATCATCGCCCAGAGGACGAAGCCCTCGTGGGAGTTGGGCGCGAGCGCGACGATGCGCGATGCGGCGCGGCGCGCGGTCCGGGTGTCGTGGACCATGAGGGAGGTCTGCCCGAGCCCGACCCACGATTCGATATCGCTCTGCCCTTGCTTCCCGGAGATGAGGTCCTGGTAGAGGGTTCGTGCTTCGACGGGACGCCCGGTCCCGACGAGGGCTTGCGCGTGCATGAGCTTGAGGTCGCGCCGGTCCTTGTTGTTGTACTGGGAGAGGAGCTTGTCGAGGTTGCGTTCTGCGTCACGGAAGTTCCCGTTGAGGAGCTGCGCGTGGACGAGCTGCTCGAGGATCTGATCGTCGTCGGGCGCGAGGAGACGCGCATCGCTGAAGTGCTGCTCCGCTTGGACGGTATCGTTCTCGATGAGCGCGATCTGTCCGAGGGTCTGGCGGATCCCGGCGTTGTCGTTGGCCATGGGGATGGTGAGGAGGTAGGAGCGGGCTTCGGCGAGCTGATCGAGGTCGATCATCATCTCGGCGGCCGCGACGGCGTGGGAGGCGGAGTAGTCGTCGAGCTCGCAGGCGTTCTTGAAGTGGACGAGCGCGTCCTCGGGTCGGTTGAGTCGCTCGAAGACGACACCGAGGTAGTACTGGGTGTCGGGGTCCTGGGGGTTGATGGCTTCGGCTTCCTGGAGAGAGCGGATGGCCGCGCCGAGTTCGCCCATCTCGATGAGGATCCGTCCCTTGAGGACGTGGCTCTTGACGACCTGGTCGTTGATCTGGAGGGAGCCATCGACCTTGTCGAGCGCTTTCTCGAGGTCACCCGCGAGGAAGGCCTGACGCGCGAGATCCCACTCGGTCGCGCTCTTCATGAAGCTCATCCGTTCCTCGGCGAGGGAGATGTGCTCCTTGGTGTACTTGCCGTGACCACCGACGCACCCGGTGAGGGCGATCGAGAGGGCTGAGAGGAGAAGCGGTGCTGTAGCGCGTGATCGCATGTTCTGTTGTCTCCCGGGGCAAACACACCCGTTGGGGTTCGGGCTGAGCCCGTTGGATTTAGTCATCGCTGGTGGGCACGGTCGCGAACGTCGAGGTGGTCTCTTCGTCCGAGCTGGACTCGTCGGAGTCGTCGGTGTTGCTTGCGTGGGTCCAGTCGGACATGGTGAGGGGCCAATCGATCTGGAAGGCGCCCCCGTTGGGGAGCGCGATGATCAGCTGTCCCTGGTACTCGTCCTGGTACTCCATGTTCATGAAGGAGCCCGCGCTGTTGGGGTCCTGGAGCGAGAGCTCGTGGGAGTAGAACGGGTCCGCGAGGTTCTGGGGCGCTTCGCTCAGGATGGTGTTCCAGGATTCGTTGTCCGTGAAGGACTGGTCTTCCTGGAGCGGGCCGGCGAAGAGACTGTTGTCGTTCGCGAACACGTCGAACTGGGCGTCCTCGAAGGACCCGAACTCATCGACCTCTGAGATCAGCCAGTCCGATTCGCTGGACGGCTCCTGCGCGAACTCGTCGGCGATCGGGGTCGGGTTGGATTCCATCGCGACTTCGTCGCTGAAGGACTCGGGCTCGAACACCTCCACGTACTCGGAGTCGGTCGAGGCATCGCTCATCGGGCCGGTTTCGGTCACTTCGGCGATAGTGCTGTCGCTTGGGTCCTGCTCCTCGAAGGAGGGATCGAAGGTTTCGACCTGATCGTTCTGCTGTTCCTGCGCGATCTCGTCGCTGAGGAACTGCGGCTCGACCTGCTGGTAGGGCTGGGCGTTGCTCGGATCGCTTGCGCCGGCGACTTCGGATGAGTCCACGGGCTGATCGTTGTCGCCCTTGCGTTCGTCGAGCCAGGCGTTGAAGAAGTTCTTGGTGTAGACGACCCGGTCGTCGTTGGGGACGATCAGCTCGTCCTGGAGGATGTGCTTGAGCATGGAGCGGTTGGGCATGACCTTGAGTTCGCTGGTCAGCTCGGTCCGGAGTGCTCGCGCATCGGTGGACATGGGGTAGAGGTGGAGGGCGAGGTCGATCTTGGCGAGCGCCTTCTCGACCATCCCGTCGTCGGCGAGACGACGCGCATCGATGAGGAGCTGACCCACACGACGCTCACGGGACCAGGGGAGGAGACCCTTGCGCGACCCGAAGCGGGCGTGCTCGATGTAGTCCTCGGCGAGGGCGCCGTCCTGGGTGAGGTTGGTGTCGTTCACGAGCGACGGCGTGATGAGGAAGATGATTTCCGATCGGCGCGTCGAGTCGTCGTGACCCTTGAACGCGGCGCCGATGATGGGGATGTCGCCGAGGAGGGGGACCTGACGGCGGGTCGCGGTGGTGGTTTCGGTGAACAGACCGCCCAGCACGACGGTCTGACCGTCGCGGACCATGACGTTGGTCGTCATTTCCGTGGTGTCTTCGTCGGGGATGGTGACGGCGTTGCCGCCCGAGTCGGTGATTTCACGGAGCGTGAAGCTCGAGACCTGCGGGCGGAGCTCGAGACGGATGATCCCGTTCTTCGAGACGAACGGGCGGACGGCGAGCTGGGTACCGACATCGAGGAACTCGACGGTCTGGGTGGTCGAGGTCTGGGTCGTGGTCGTGTTGAGGTAACCGACCCGGGTACCGACGAGCACCCGCGCGGGCTGACGGTTGAGGGTGAGGATCTTGGGATTGCTCACGACGGTGACGTCGGTCACTTCATCGAGCACACGCATGAAGACGGCGACGTCGCCGTTCACGAGACCGGCCTTGAGGGTACCAGGGCCGGAAGTGTTGCCCGCGTTGGACTGGACGCCTCCCGCGTCGGAGGAGGTCCCGTTGGGGACGTTGACGGCGGTTCCGGCGACGGTTTCGCCGCGTCCGGAGATGAGCCCGTCGATGACGTTGAGGGGGCCACCGATGGTGTCGCCGACGAAGTCGGTGAAGTTCAGGTTCTTGATGAGAGCGAAGTCGACACCGAAAGCGTTGGCTTCGTTGAGGGTGGTCTGAAGGATCGTGGACTCGATCAGGACCTGCTCGGGCTTGGTGTCGAGCTCGGAGATGAGCGCCATGATCTCCTCGACGTTCTCCTCGTAGTCGTGGATGACGATCTGGGCCGTCGAAGCGTAGTTGTCCGCGCCGACGGGGACGCCGTCCTGGATCGAGAAGGACTCGGTGGCGGCGTGGGTGGTGATGGAGCCGTCGTCGGTGAGGAGCTGACGCGCGAACTCGGCGGCGTCGGCGGCGTTGAGGTAGTCGAGGGTGATGACGCGCGAGACACGGGTGCGCGCCGCTTGCTCGAAGGCCTCAAGCTCTTCACGGGTGTAGACGTAGATGAAGTTCCCCCGCTCGATGTAGCCGAACCCGTTGACGTGGAGGATGGCGTCGAGGGCTTCATAGAAGGTGACGCCGTAGAGGTCCGCGGTGACGGAGGCCTGGACGGCGTTGGAGGAGATGATGTTCCGCTCGGACTGGATGGAGAGGAGCTGGAGGATGTTGCCCAGGTCCTCGTTGTTCACGTGGAGATCGACGAGGTCGTATTCGTTGACCCCGACGGCGCCTTCGAGGGCGGCGAGGTCTTCTTCGCTGTTCGTGTCATCGAACTGCTGGTCTTCGTAGTAGGTGTCGTCGTACCCGGGATCCTGCTCGGGTTGTTGATCGGCTTGCTGGGTGAACGCTTGGAGGAGCCCGAAAGCTCCGGACTCGGATTCGTCCTGCGCGAAGGCGGTGCTGGCGCTGCCGGCGACACTCGCGATGACGATCGCGGGGGTCAGGACACCCGAGATGGCGCGGGTCAGGATCGGGCGGCGGGAATCGTTCGGCTTCATGGGTATCACCCTCGCGCGTGCGATTGATCTCGTGGTCCCGTTCGCGGCAAACACACCCGCGCTCCGGACCTCTGTGTTGCCTATCGATCGGCGTTGAGGGCGACCCACTTTGCCCATCCCTTCGAGAACTCCGTCGAATCACCCCCCTAGCTTCACGTTCCTGGTCCGGGAACCAAACACATGAACAGGGGAGTGCGCGTCAGGGCTGTTCGGGGACATCGGGCTGCGCATCGTCCTGATCGTCATCGTCGTCATCGACGGACGGATCTTCGGGGTGCGCGGTATTATCGTGATCGTGGGAGTCGATCGACGAGGGGTCGGAGTCCTTCGGGGACAGCTCGTCTTCCGGCTCAGCGAGGACGGTGCGCGGGATGTCCGTGACGAGGCGCAGCTTCGCCCAGATGAGCACGCCGGCGAGGGTGCCGACCCCGAGCATCAGGGTGAGTGCTTTGTTGAAACGATGGGGTGAGCGTGTGCGCATGTCGGGCCTCCGGATCGGGAGGATCGGCGATCGGGCGCGGTGACTTGTGCGGGACCCCGTGGAACGGGGGTTTCGGTGATTAGTCGATCTGCACGACCGTCACACGTCCGGTGAACGCGGCGATATCGATCCTGAACGCGGAATCCGGGCCGGTGATCGTGATCGATCCGCCGTCCGAGAGCGTGGTCGATCCGGCGGCGGCGACGGGGGCGCCCTGCTCGTCGAAGATCAGCGCGGTCCCCGAGTTGAGGGAGATATCGCTGATATAGGCGCCACCGAAGCGTTCGTTGTCCATGTGGAGGCGGTACCGCTCGTCGGGACCTTTGGGATCGAAGAGCGCGTCGGCTTCGACGTCGATGGATTCGCCGACGACTTCGCAGAGGGTGTACATGTTCGCGTCCTCGTCGAAGACGACGGCGCGGGGCTCCTGGTATCCGAGCGCATCCATCTGCGCGAAGGTGATATCAGCGACGACGGCGCGGACGGCGGCCTGGGTGCGGAGGACACCGAGCGAGCGCATGGAGGGGAGGACCATGGTCCCGGCGATCCCGAGGATCGTCACGGTGATGAGCATCTCGACGAGGGTGTACCCGCGCCGATGGTTCCGTGCTCGTCTGGTTGTCGTCGAGATCATGGGATCCTCCGATCGTCCTGCGTGCGCCGAGCGTTGGTTCTGTTCATCAAGGTCTGGGGAGCGGGTTGTCGTCTGCATCGAAGCCGCCGGCCCAGACTTCGCCTGTGGTGGCGCTGTAGACCCACCCGTGGGTGGTCTGGTATTCGGAGTCCGGGGTGTCGGAGATCGCGATGACCTTGGCGTTGTCGCCTCCGACGTAGGGGTTGAGGGGTGCTTCCTTGAGGTATTCTCGACCGACGAGTTCTCCCCAGGTCCCTTCGCCGGCTTCGACGCTCGGGAGCAGGTTCTCGTGGCGCGCCTGATAGACCTCAACGGCGCGTTGGAGTTTGTGGAGTTCGTGGAGCGTGGTCCCGATCGCGGCTTCCTCGGTGGATCGTCCCATGGAAGCGACGACGATGGCGGCGAGGACCCCGAGTATGACGACGACGATGAGGATCTCGACGAGGGTGAATGCTCGTCTGGTTGTGTGCTGGATCGGTGTCATCGGATCATCCCCTGTTTCATCGAAGACGGGCGGGTTCGTCTCCGAACCCGCCCGGTGCGTGGTAAGCGAGGGCGTTGTGCCCTGAGATTACGGCTGGATCGCGACGATGTTGCCCGTGGCGCGGTCGTAGGCCCAACCATCGGTGGAATCGGCGATCTCGAAGACGCTCGCGTCCGTATCGAACGCGGTGGACGCGACGACGGAGCTCGAGTTGGTGAAGGGGTTGACGGGGATTTCCTTGAGGTAGTTTTCGCCGACCATGGTGCCCGCGGTGGTCGCGTTGCCGAAGCCATCGGTCACGAGGTCCGGGTAGACGCCGCCGTTGCGAGCGGCCCAGAGCTCGAGCTGGGACTCGATCGTCGAGACCTGGGTCGCGACGTTCCCGCCACGCGCTTCGTTCGCGGCGTTGGTGAACTGGGGGACGACGATCGCGGCGAGGATCCCGAGGATCACAACGACGATCAGAATTTCGACCAGGGTGAAGCCCTTGGCCACGGTGGTGCGTGCTGTGTTCATAGTTCGAACTCCTTCGTACGTTGCCGTTGGTCATCCCGGCGGTGCTGTTCCGGCGGGCGAGTCCGAGCCCATCCTCCTCGGACTCGGAACATGTTCATGTCACCCTCCGGCGGCAACGCGCCGCTCAGGGATGAACCAAAGATCACAAACAAGTCATCGGGAACACAACCGATCTGGTTGATCGAGGGGCACGTTGTGGGTGCTCTGCACGGGGTCATTTGTCTGGTTGCGCCGGCCGCGCCGGTCGTGACGGCGGACTCCACTCGAAGCGGGTCGATCTCGGACGCTCCGTGTTGCCGATAACATCGCAGAAAAAACACCCCGTCTTCGGGGTGTTTCGTGGGAACGGGGTTCGGATCCCGGATCAGCGGGTTTCGGATTCGCTCGAGAGGATCAGGGGGAGGAGCTCGGTGTTCTCGATCTCGAGCGCGCCCATCGCGGCGACGGCGGCCGTCGCGAGGGTGTCGTCGCTGTCCTGCGCGAGTCGGATGAGGGCGCGGGTCTGACGATCGGTCAGCATGTTCCCGTATCGCTTGCCCGAATCGCCCAGGAGCGCGAGGAGCTCGAGACGCTCGTCGGCGCTGGAATCCATCACACGCTCCATGATCGCTTGCTGCGCGGTGTCACGGTTGACGTAGGAGAGGATCTCGGAAACATCGAGCATGGTCTGCCCGTCAACGCCTTCGACGACATCGATGAGGATGGTGGAAGCATCGAGGACGTTGAGGACGCTGTTGTTGGAGACGGCGAGGTTCAGGAGGACGGAGATCGCACGCTCTGCGTACATATCCGCTTCGTCCTGGGTGATCGGACCACCCGAGGCGTTCTCGAGGAGCTGATCGACGGCCGTCGCGATGTTCGCGTTGGAGATCTCGACCCGGCGGGCGGCGACGGTCTGGTCGCTGAGGTACTGACGGCGGAGGGGCTCGAGATCATCCGCGTTCATCAGCGCGAGCACGGGGGTCACGCTCATCTGCTGGTCGTTCCGGGCGCTCTCGATGGTCAGGACCGTGTCGTCGTAGCTGAGCGCGGAGACGATCAGGTCGATCGAGGACGCTTCCGCGATGGAGGCGCCGAGCCCGGAGAGCCCTTCGGGCGCGGGAGGGAGGACCTGGAACCCGTCCCGTTCGAGGAGGGAGCGGTATTGGTCGTAGGACTCCCGATCCGACCCGGTGAGGACGATCGCGTAGCGGGCGGAGGCGTCACGGACGGCGCTCGCGAGGAGGGGGATGACCCGTTCCGCGCCGTTGAAGGTCTCGGCCGGCTGGGCTTTCCCGAGCGCCAGCGCTGCTTCGAACTGGACGCGCCGGTTCTGGTAGCGGAGCGCTTCGAGGAGCGGGTAGCGGGAATCGACGGGCTGGCCCCAGAGGGAACGCGGGCCGGCGGTGGTCGCGAGGGCTTCGATCGAGGATCGGACGAGGGGGGTGTCCCGGGTGTCGATCCCTCGTCGGAGGACAAGCTGCATGATGTCCGGGCCGGACGCGGTCCCGAAGTACTCGGCGTCACGACGATCGGCGGGGTACATGGGGTTGTCGTACCCGGACGGGGTATCGAAGGAACGGGAGTAGTTGGACGCGATCCAGAGCGCGAGGGTTTCCATATCGCTCGAATCGAGGGTGAGCGAACGCTCCGCGGTGCGCATCGCCATCGCTTCGTGGAAGATGTCGGTCATAACGGGGGTCATAACGAGCCCGAGCCCCGGGTCGTAGTCCCAGACGAGCTGGTAGTCCTCGCCGGCGAAGCTGGTGAGCTGGGAGGGCTCGGCGTAGTAGGAGTTCGCGAGCTGCGCGTAGAGATCGGCGACATCCGCGTTGGGATCACCCCCGAGACGCGCGATCGACTTCGCGCAGGCCTGACGGACTCCGCTGTTGTTCGTGCGTTGGTACAGGTCCACGAGCGCGGGGACGCTGGTCCGGTACGGGATGAGCCCGAGGACCTCGACAACGGCTTCCTGACGGGTCGCGTTGAGCCCGTCGAGCGACGCGACGAGGGGTGCGATGGACTGACGCCCCATATCGACGAGGAGGCGCTGGACCTGCGCCTTGAGCGCGAGGTTGTCCTGCTGGAGGTAGGCATCGAGGAGCTGGGGCATCGCGTATTCACCGGCGGCGATGAGGCGCTGACGGCCCAACTGACGGGCGCGGAGCCCGCCGGTCAGAAGCTCGATGTTCCGGGCGATCTCGTCCGGGTTCCGGGCGCGATCGAGCTTCCCGTTCCGGTAGAGCGCGTCGAGCTCGGCGGCGATGGGCTCGAGCGCGGGGACGCGCATCGCGGCGGCGACGGCTTCTTCGAAGCGATCGAGCTCACGGGATTGCTCGACGAGATCCACGAACTGCTCGGGATCGAGCCCGGCGTCGAGGAGCTGGCGGCCGAGATCGGCGGCGACATCGAATCGGGCGATCTTGACGAAGTGGATGAAGTCGTTGAGGAGGGTGCTCTCCTGCTCGAACTCGTTGGACACGGGCTGAGCCGCGGCACAGGTGATCGACGCGGGGACGCTCAGGGCGCCGGCGGCGAGGATCAGGCTCATCGACGCGGTCAGGGTGGACATGGTCCGTCTGGATCTCGACACAGGTCGCTCCTCGTGGTCTTCGTTCCTGGCCCAGTCTCCGGGCCCTGTGCTTCCAGCACCCCACTTTTTGGGTTGCTGGGTGGGTTCTCAGTCGTGGGAGCATCGTATACGGACAGAGCCGCGAGTGTGTTGCTCACGCGAAACGCCCTTCTCGGGCGAGCGAGCACTGTATCGGACCCGACGGGCTCATTCAAATGCTGGGGGGGACGAGCGTTGCGGAGGCGGGTTGCCCGTCTGAATAAGCGGGAAATTGCCCCAACCTTGTCGGATCGGGTGACACACCTGAAGCCGGAGCGGGTTCGGCCCGATGGAGGGTCGGACCGAGCGTGCGGATTGCGCCGGCCCACTTCTGCGTTACCACGAGGTGTGCGATGCCGATCGAAAAAGATGTCTTGACCACAGGCGAGGTTGCGAAGATCTGCAACGTCGCGCCCCGAACCGTCTCCAAGTGGTTCGATTCGGGTCAGCTCAAGGGCTACAGGATTCCTGGGTCCAAGGATCGGCGCATCCCCGTCGCGGAGCTGTATCGCTTCATGAAGGCGCACCATATCCCGATGGACGGGATCACCACGGGGACGACCCGGGTGCTCATCGTCGATTCGGATGAAGAGGTCAGCGATGTGCTGAGCCGGGTGCTCTCGGAGCAGACGAACTACGAATCCCAGATCGCGAGCAACGCGTTCGGGGCCGGGCTTGCGTGCGAGCGGTTCCGTCCTCATGTGGTGCTGATCGATATCCACGTCACGGATGCGGAACCCCGGGAGCTCGCTTCCATGATCCGCTCGAGCGATGCGATGCAGATGACCCGGCTCATCGCGATGTCGGGAAAGCTGACGGATGGACAAGCCCAGGGGCTGTCGGCCGCTGGGTTTGATTCGTTCCTGAAGAAGCCCTTCCAGGTGCGCGCGATGATCGAAGCGATCGAGCGTGCGACCAGCATCATCCACTGATCGACAACCAACACGAACATTGAGCACCCGTGATCGCAGGGACGCGACCACGGGTGTTTTTGTGTCTCGCTCACCCCATGATGAAGGGGGATTCATGTTGGCCCGATCCGAATCGGGATCGCGGCGGTGGCGTATATCATGTCATGAACACGCTTCAAGACACACCAATACCGACAACACTCAGGAGTGACACCATGACCATCCCCAATGCGAAATACCCCGCGCAGCAAGCCGAACTCCTCCAGAACTGTGTCGCTGCGACGATCGATCTGGCGCTGAATATGAAGCAGCTCCACTGGAATATCCGTGGTCCCAAGTTCAAATCGATCCACGAGTTTCTCGACATCATCATCGACCATGCGCGCCTCGCAACGGACGAGATGGCGGAGCGGATGGCAACCTTGGGACAGCCCGCGATCGGGCAGCGCGGATCGCTCCCCGAATCCTCCTTGGCTTCGCTCCCCGATGAGTTTGTGACGGACGAACGGGTGATCGCGCTCGGGACTTCGGCGCTCGAGCAAACCATCGCGACCCTCCGGGACGCGCGGGAGAAGCTCGCGGATCTCGACGCGGTCACCGAGGACCTCGTCATCGGGATGCTCGCGGACCTCGAGAAGGACCTCTGGATGCTCTCGTCGCACGCGATGTGATGGATCGGGCTGGATAAAAACACCAGCGGCTCGCACGGGTGTGCGAGCCGCTGTTCGTTTTGGTTCCCCGGATGGGGTTACTTGAGGTCGCTCATCGCGGCGGCGAGGACGTCGCGGGCCGCTTCGAGATCCTTCTTGTCGATCATTTCGGTGACCGTATGGATGTAACGGGTCCCGACGGTGACGCCGACGGCCTTGGCACCAGCGGCCGCTTGCTGCGCGGCCGCGCCGTCCTGACCACCCGCGGCGAGGATCGAGCGCTGGTAGGGGATGCGCTTCTTCTTCGCGATAGACTCGACCTTCTCGACGAGTTCGTGGTCGGAGATGAAGGACCCGTCCTTGATGTGGAGCGCGAAGCCCTTACCCTGGGTGGTGACGGCTTCGCTCTTGGGGACACCCGGGGTGTCGCAGGAGAGGGTCACATCGATCCCGATCCCGAGGTCGGGTTTGACGGCGTAGGAGGCGGTCTTCGCGCCGCGGAGCCCCACTTCTTCCTGGGTCGTGAACGCAACGACGATCTCGCACGAGTGCCCGGACTTCGACTTCGCGAGAGCGCGGACCGATTCGATCCCGAGCCAGCACGCGACACGGTTGTCGAGCGCTTTGGACACGCACTTGGTCCCGATCTCGAGGAAAGGCTCGTCCATGACGATGTAGTCACCCACACGGAAGTTCTTCTGGACCTGCGCGGGGGTCATCCCCGTGTCGATGAAGAACTCCTTGACCTCGGGGACCTTTTTGCGGTCCTCGGGGCTGGAGATATGGACGGGACGCCCGCCCGGGTTCATCACCGCTTTGTGATCGCCGTCTTTGGCGCAGACGAGGACACGGCGGGAGAAGAGGTTGCGCGGATCGAACCCCCCGGCGGGGTTCACCCAGAGGAACCCTTGGTCGTCGATGCTCGAGACGTAGAACCCGATCTCGTCCATGTGGCACAGGAGCATGAGGACCCGGGGGTCCGAGGTCTTCTTGACGGACCCGCTGGCCGTCCGGGGCTTGCGACGACAGATCAGGGAGCCCATGGCATCGGTTTCGATTTCGTCGAAGAGCCCGTCGATTTCCTTCTCGATCAGGGCGCGGACGCGTTCTTCGCGCCCGGGGACGCCGGGGGTTTCGCAGAGGTTTTTGAGCAGATCGGTGTTCAGCGCCACGAGAGACTCCTTGGTGAACGTAACAAATGAGAGGTCCGAGTCTGATGCTCTCCATGATCAGACCAGCTTCTATCGTAGCGCTACGCCGCGCGGTCCTCCCCTACGATCCCCACCATGCTCCACGAGTCCCCCATCACACCCCGGCGCGAGAGCGAAGACCTCACATCGATCGTCTACGGCACGGACGAACACCCAACCCGGGTGATCGAATCGTTCGGGGACCTTGATATGGAATATGCCTCGATCCGGAAGGGATGCGTGGTCTTCGACGCGCCCCACCTGGGCTCGCTCACGATCTCGGGGGACGAACGGCTCGGGTTCCTCAACAACATGCTGACAGCAAAGCTCGACGACCTGACACCCGGGTCCTCGATCGGGTCGTTCTGGCTCAACCGTCAGGGACGGATCGATGCGGACCTGAGACTGGTCCAGCAGGACAGCTCGATGACGGTCCGGCTCGATCGGCACCTCGCAAACGCGAGCGCGTCATCGCTCGAAGGGTACGTGTTCGCGGAGGACGTCGAGATCAAGGACACAAGCGCAGAGACCCACTGGATCTCGCTCCACGGCCCGACGGCTGTCCGGGTGATCGAGTCAATCGCCGACGACGGGTTCACACCCCCCGAACCCAACGGGAACACAACGGTGACGATCTCGGGGGTCGAGGTCGTTCTCGATCGAGAGGACCTGACGGGGGAGGTCGGGTACTGGCTCTGTGTCCCCGTGGGGGATGCTGCAAAGGTCTACAACGCGATCATGGATTCGGGGGAAGCGGATCCGTCGCTCAAGCTGCGCGAGACGGGGTGGCTCGGGATCAACACGGCGCGGATCGAAGCGGGGAATCCGCTGTTCAATGTCGATTTCGGCCCCGACAACCTCCCGGCCGAGTCCGGGATCATGGACCGGCGTGTTCACCTCGCGAAGGGGTGCTACCTCGGTCAGGAAGTCGTCGCGCGCATGCACGCGCGCGGGGTCCGGAAGCAGAGCGTGGTCGCGCTGCGCCTCGACAGCCAGCGTGTGACGATGGAGCAGCAGCAGGTACTCCAGCCCATGTCCGGGGCGCACGTGCACGTCCGGGGTCAGGACACCGAGACCCCCGTGGGCGCGGTGACCAGCTCCACCATCTCCCCGATGCTCGGCGCGATTCCGATCTGCTTCGCGATGCTGAAGGACGCGCATACCGCGCCCGGGACGGAGCTGAGTGTCCAAGCGGAGGGACAGCACGCGCCGTGTGTCGTCGCGGATACGCTCGTCTTCTGGTCCCACGCGCAGGGGTGATCAGACCGGTCTCCGGTAGTGGAGCTCGACGTCGTCCCCGACGCGTTTGGTCCGGAGCAGCTTGAACCGGGTCATCTTGGAGAGGTCCGTAAGCTCGTGACCGCCCGCGCAGGGCTTGGCTTCGGGATCGCTCATGATCCCCGGCGCGAGGTGGACGAGCGCATCGTCCACGAGCTGGGCTTCGAGGAGCGATCCGAGCAGGGTCGGGCCGGGCTCGATGAGCGCGATCGAGATCCCGTATCTCGTGTGGAGCATTTTGAACGTTCGGCGGAGATCGAGCCGGTCCCCCTTGCGCTCGCACATCGCGACCTCGACATCGGAGGCGGTGATCTTGTCGGGCTCGGCCGTGCAGATGATGGTTTTGTGGTCCTTCGCGCTCTGCGCGAGCTGGGAGTTCGGGTCGAACCGCCCGTTGGTATCGAGCACGACCCGGATGGGGGACCTCCGGACCCGGCGCACCCCGCGCACCGTGAGCATGGGGTCGTCGTGGAGCGCGGTCCCGACCCCAACGATGATCGCATCGACACAGGTCCGGAGCCGATGGACGCGCCGCCGGGTGTCCTCGGCCGTGATCCATTGGCTCTCCCCCGTGCGCGTCGCGATGCGCCCGTCGATGGTCTGCGCCCACTTCGCGATGACCCACGGGAGCCCGGTCAGACTGGTGTGGACGAACGGATCCGAGATCGCGATCGCGAGATCGGAGTCATCCACGAATGCGCACGAGATCCCGGCTTTCTCCAGGATCTCCTTCCCTCCCCCGGACTGATCGCACGGATCGGGACGCGCGGCGATGACATGCTTGATCCCGGACTCGATGATCGCATCGGTGCACGGGGGCTGCTTCCCGTGGTGACAGCAGGGCTCGAGGGTGCAGTAGATGGTCGCGCCAGTGATGTCGTGACCACGGACCTTGGCCCGCGCGATCGCTTCGCGCTCCGCGTGGAGCCCGCCGAACTTCTGATGGTGCCCGATCCCGAGGACCTTGGCATCCTTCACGATGACGGCCCCCACCATCGGGTTCGGGGTGGTGTCACCAAAGGCACGGATCGCCGCTCGCGCGGCCCGGTTCAGAATCGATCGGTCGTGGGTCATCGAACGATCCTACCAGAGATTCAGGCATTTCGGATGAGGGTGGATCGATCGACTCCCTGGATCAGGGATTCTGCATCCTTGAGCCAGCGGCGCGCGTCCTGGACATAGCCGGCCGTCGGTTTGATCTCGGGGATCCGGGACGACCAATACCGATTGAACCGCATCATCATCAGCTCGCGCACGTACTTCGCGCTCATCGACGCGAGCGCGACGGGGAAGTACGCATCCTCCGCTTTCGAGATCAGCACGACCCCGAGCTCGTCCCCGATCCCGTAGCGGCTCGCGCGTTGTGATTCTTCGAGGGTTTCGATCGAACCCCACACGCGCGAGAGCAGTCGCGCGTAATGAGTGCGCCCGCTCTGACGATCGATCGTCACCCGGGTGTGGGTGATATCCGGGGTCGTCTTGACACGTTGCAGGTGCTCGACGAGCATCACGCTCGTTGTTGCGGCCTTTGTCCCGTGCTCCTGGACGAGCGCGTTGAACTTACTGACCCCCATCGCGCCGACCCGGATGGATGCGAGTTCAATCCCTTTCTTCTCCATGAGGGTCCGGAGGGACGCGGAGTCGATCTTGAGCAGCCCCGGGTCGTTCCCCACGGGGAGCGGGATCGGGTCCCCCTGGAACCATGGTTCGTCCCCCACCGCGACCCCGAGCGCGCCGAAGAGTTCGATATCGGACTCGGGGATGGATCCCTTGGTCCCGAGCATGGCGAGAACGCCGCGCTCCAGATGCGTGAGGGGGTGGGTCTTCGTACTGGAGTTCGCGCCCTTGAGCGTTTTGGAGTCGGCGAAGACGATCCGTCCCTTCGATTCCTTCCGGGTCCGCGCGATGTGCTCGCTCAGAAGCGCCCAGATATCCGGCGCGCCATCCCCTGGGGACCATGAATCGAGTTTCAGGGACGCGCAGGAGACACAGAGGGGCCCGAGCATGGGGCCGTATCCCGCTTCGTCGATCCCTGAGAAGAGCAATGGCACTGAGAACACTCCGGATGTGGGGATCAGGTTTAGGAAGTGTGAAGACCGATTCTTCTCGGTCGTCGAGCCGGTACAGACCAATCAATCGGAGCCCCCCGTACGGAGGAGAAGCGCTTCCGGGTCTACTCCGGAGTCTATGGGTCCGATGAGCGTGACACGAGCGCGAATGTTCCGCGCCATCCAAGGGACCACCCATCGCACTGAGGACCACGCCGTGCCCACCAACACCCGCAACGATATCAGGACGCGTCGCGTCATTCCCGCTCTCACCCCTCTCGCGCTCGTGCTGGCCGCGGGGCTGACAGGTTGTGGTGAAACCACGACCGTGCGATCGAACTCGCATTTCACGCCGACGAGCAAGAACTCCGAGTTCTCCGCTGAGGGGAAGGCTTCGCTCGCGAATATCGCGATCGATCCGGCTCAAGCCGAGAGCCCCTACACGGGTTCCGACTATGTCGCTGAGGGTTCCGAGTTCGAGCTTCCCCAGCAATGGGTGTCTGAAGCCCGTGAATCGACGGCCGACATCCGTTACCAACGTGCTTACGCCCAGTCCATGCAGGTCGGTGCGGACGCGAACTACACCGAAGCCCTCGCCGGCGCGGATGCGGAACTCCAGGACGGCTTCGTGTCTCGTGACACGGGGTACGCCGACGCTGTCCGGACGGAGTCGATCTACAACGCGCGTATCGACCAGATGCAGACCGAGATCCAAGCTCGGGGTGTGGAAGCCAACGCGGAGTTCCAGCGCCAGGAGCGTTTCCTGAGCGCTTCCGTGTCCGAATGGCAAGCGGAGATCGAGCGGATGCGCACCAAGTCCGAGCGTGACTGGGCGGCGTCCCTTGCTGAGCACGACCGGATGCTCGCGACCTACCAGGCCGTCCAAGAGCGCGGTCAGGCCGAGATCAACGGGATGGTCCAGACGGCGGAGTTGACCGAGGATCGTGCGGTTGAGAAGGTCCAGACCCTTCGCGCCCAAGCGAGTTCGGTCGCGCAAGAAACCGCAGCCGAGGTGTCGAAGATCAATCAGCTGATCTCGACCACCGCTGAGCAGACCCAAGCGAGTGTTTCGGAGCTCCGTCAGCGCGCCGAATCGCTGGATTCGGAGTTCAGCTCCGAGATCGCGACCCTTGGCGCCAAGGCCGACCAGTTCGAGGCCTCCGATGCCGATGCGAACTACAAGCTCGAAGCGGAAGCGGCGCAGGTGAACTACGAGACCTCGCTCGCGAGCGCCGAGGACATGCGCATGCAAGCGGAGGAGCGTGCGACGCGCGATCGCGCCGAGCTCGAACGACTGACGAGCGATGCGAACGCCGCGCTCGAATCCTCGAAGACCTCGTACGAGGAAGCACGGAAGTGGATCGCGGGTCACTACTCCAACGCGATCGCTGATGTCGATTTCTCGATGGCCCGCGCCGACCATGTGGAGTACACGGCGCGCAGCGCCTTTGTGAAGGCCGAGACCGACGCGCGTGTCGCCGCCCTCGTGAAGCAAGCGGAGCACGACGAAGCGATCAGCGAAGCGGAGCTCGCGAAGATCCAAGCGGAATCCCTCGCGGAAGCCCGCCGGATCCAGGCAGAATACGCCAAGGAGTTCGCCGCTCAAGCAAAGAAGGGTTCCGTCGAGATCCCCTCGAACTCCCAGGAGCGCCCCAGCGGCGCTTCCGAGGGCGATGAGGTCCCGACGTTCAAGACCGCGGATGCCAAGCCCGTCCACGTGGACCCGGACCGCGTCGCGAACTTCAAGATCGAGCTCGCCAAAGCCAGCAAGATCCGTCGCGATGCGGACTCAGCTCGTCTGAAGGCCGTCGCCGCCCGTGACGCGGAGATGGCCAAGTTCCAGGATTGGTGGAACGGGAAGCAGTCCGAGTTCAACACGGCGATCGCTTCGGCGAACGCGTTCCAGCAGAAGTCCGACGCTGAGGTTTCGCGCCTCATCACCCGCGCCGATTCGATGATCGCCGCGGCGGAGACCGAGCTCGCCCGCGCCCTCGTGGAAGCGGAATCCGGGCGCACCGAGGTCCTCGCGACGATCGAAACGCTCCGCGGCAACGCGAGCACGCTCGACAAAAAGCGCGCCGCGCAGGTCAAGCAGCTCTTCGCTCAGGCTGATGCCACCGCCCGGATCGGTGAGTCGAAGGTCGCTTCGCTCAAGGTCCAGCGCGACGCCGTCGCGCGTCGCGGCGAAGCCAAGAGCGCCCAGCTCCTCGCTGAGGCCTCCTCGCTCGAGCAGTCCCAGCGCGCCGTGGTTGCTCAGATGAACGAGGAGATCAACGGCGCCCGCAAGATCCTTGACGCCGAGCTCGCGCGTCTGGACCAGGCGACCAAGTCGTACGTCGCGATCGCTGAAGCGAACTACAACGAAGGGATCGCGATGGCCGATGCGTTCGAGCGTATCTCGATCGCGAACACCTCGGAGCTGACGGCGCGTCACATCGCGTCCCGTCAGCAGGCCGACGCGGACATCGCGTACATGCAGCGGGTTGCCCAAGCGGGTCAGCTCAAGCGTGACGCCGCCGTCACCCGTCTGTACGCGGAAGCGGACAAGGAGCTCGCGTTCCGTCAGGCGCAGGACATCGCCGCGCGTGGTTCGATCAACGCCGATCACGCGATCGCGTTGGCCGGCGCCGAGCGTGAGTTCGCCGTCGCCGATGCCCGTGACGCCGGGGTCCGCTCGCGCTTCGATCACCGGGTCGCGATGACCCAGTCCGATCGCAACCGCGCCTACGCGGAGCTCTACGCGAGCTCGCAGGACCAGATCGCGCGGACCGAGATCGCTCAGGCGCAGGCGCAGACCTACTCCGAGCTCTCCCTCGCGGCCCTCGAGCGTCTGAACACGACGGCCAAGTCGTTCTCGCTGACGGCTCAGCGCAACTGGGACTCGCGCCTCGCGATGCCCACCAACGCGCCGAGCTACGAGTCGATCGTCCCCCTGACGAACGACAACCCCCTGAGCAACGACTTCTCGACCTTCGCGAACGTCGAAACCGACACGGAATAAGCCCCGTCCGGATACCCCGACCCTCAACAACCGCCCGCGCGTCACGCCGGGCGGTTTTCTTCTTTTGTGAATGCCAACCGGATGCGTCAACGGAATGAAAGACGGAGCCCGATGGGCTCCGTCTTTCTGATCGTTCAATGCGGATGAGAGGGCTCGAACCTCCACGGGGTTTTACCCCCACTAGGACCTGAACCTAGCGCGTCTGCCAATTCCGCCACATCCGCGGCAGGGGGAGATCATTGACCTCCCCCGCGCTGTTGGCAAGCCCCGAACCGAAGCGCAACACTCCCTCAGGGCTCAGCTCGATCAGGCTTCGGCGAACTCGGGCTCTTCAGCACCCTCCGCTTCGGGGGTGTCCGCCTTCTTCCGGTTCGGGAGACGCGCGTCGAGCACACCCTCACGGATCTCCTTGAACAGATCCGGGTTCTCGCGCAGGAAGTCCTTGGAGTTCTCGCGCCCCTGTCCGAGACGGACCTCGCCGTAGGAGTACCACGCGCCGGACTTGTCCACGACCTTGTCCTCGACGGCCATATCCAGCAGGTCGCCGGTAATCGAGATCCCCTCGTTGAACATGATGTCGAACTCCGCTTGACGGAAGGGGGGCGCGACCTTGTTCTTCACGACCCGGACGCGCACGTGGTTCCCCACCGCTTCGTCCCCGACCTTGATCGATCCGGTCCGACGGATATCGAGACGGACGGAGGAGTAGAACTTGAGCGCCCGGCCACCCGGGGTGGTCTCGGGGGACCCGAACATGACACCGATCTTCTCACGGATCTGGTTGATGAAGATGACCGTGCAGTTGGAGCGCGCGATGACACCCGTGAGCTTGCGCATCGCTTGGGACATCAGACGCGCTTGGAGACCGACGACGGAATCGCCCATGTCCCCCTCGATTTCCGCTCTCGGGATGAGGGCCGCGACGGAGTCCACCACGATCACATCGACGGCGTTGGAACGGACGAGGAGCTCACAGATCTCCAGCGCCTGCTCCCCCGTGTCGGGTTGGGACACGAGCAGGTCGTCGATGTTGACCCCGATCTTGCGCGCCCAGGACGGATCGAGCGCGTGCTCCGCATCGATGAAGGCGGCGACCCCCCCCGCTTTCTGCGCGTGCGCCAGGGTCGTGAGCGCGAGCGTGGTTTTACCGGATGATTCAGGGCCGAAGATCTCGACGATGCGACCCCTCGGGATCCCCTTCCCCCCCAGCGCCAGGTCCAGACTCAGCGCCCCGGTCGAGATCCCCGGGATGTTGTTGTACGACTCTTCGTCGAGCCGCATGATCGAGCCCTTCCCGAAGGCCTTATCGATCTGCGCGAGGGCGCGGTCGAGGGCTTGCTTCTTCTGGGGATCAGTCTCGGGTGCGGCGACTTCGACAGCGCTCTTGGCTTTGGTCTTTGCCATGATGTCATGCCCTTTCAGGCTTACCACGTGGGGCCTCGGGCGCTGTTGGATCGGGTCTCGCTCGACCGGATCCGCAGCCTTGCGGGCACGCGGGGATCGACGCAAATCGGTCGGTGTGAGGTCCATCCCACAAGTCCGTCCCGGCCGGGGGCGGCGTCGCGCGCGGGCCCGGCGAGACGAAGATATCAAACCCCGAACACCCTGTCAATGTCAGGATCCGGTTCGGGACCGAAAAAATCCCGATTCAGCCCATCCAGTGGGTAAAAAAAGATCCCAAAGCCTCAGTCGTCATCATCCTCGTGCTCGATCGAGCGCGGGGTGCTGAGGGAAGCCGAAGGCGTGCTTGAGGACCCGATGGGTGCGTGGATCCCGTGGATGTGGACCAACTCACCACCGAGGTGTCCAGCATTCATCAGCGAGACACATGCAACGGAGTACGAAGCGACCACCAAAGCGCCCCCGGCGATCCCGACCATCATCCGTTTCTTCTCGTTGATCTTCGCACCGACACCCCAGACCACGAGGAACACGATCGTCGCCGCGATGAACAGGTTCCGCGCGAGCTCCGCCGCTTCCTCGTGCTCGTGGATCGCATCGTGGATGAGCTGGGACGATTCACCGACGATGTCCTCGGTCGCTTCACCCGTGAAGACCGCCGCGAATGCGCCGATGGTCCCGACGATGAGCAGCATCGCCGCGGACGCGAACCAGGTGTGGCGGCGTTTCTTGTCGATGATCGCGATCACCATGGGGATCCACGCGATTAAGAGGATCCCGATCGGGAAGTGCACGACGATCGGATGGAGACCTTCGAGGGGTGGAATAGGAGGCAGATTCATGACGTCACTCCTTTCGATCAAGAGCAGACCAACGCCACTTTATTCAGGATATGAACATCCGTCTTTCGAGTTGAGCCCGGGAATCTCAAAAGAGATCCGGTCTCATCGAGATCCGCGCTTCCCGTAGAACCCGACGAGGTCATCGCGGAGCTTCTTGAGCTGGGTTTCGCGCATGTACATCATGTGACCCGCTTCGTAGTAGTGGGTTTCGACGTTCTCACGCACCTCGGGACGGAGGAACATGTGGTCCACCGTCCAATCCGTTGCAAAGTACGGGGTCGCGAGGTCGTAGTACCCAGAAGCAATGAACACACGCATGCTCGGGATCTGGTGCATCACTCCCCGGAGACGATCCGCGATGTTCAGGTACTGGTTGTCCCCGACCCCACGGAACGACCACGGCCAGACGTTCGTCAGGATCTCGTAACGCATGTCGCTCTCGTACCCGAGCTCCCGGCGGAGGTAATCGTTCATCGACTCCGTGTAGATCGAGCGGATCGCGGCGTAGGAGGGGTCGTAGTCATGAGATTCCCCGGCATCCTCCCGATCGCGCCCCTTGAACCTCGAGTCGAACCGGCCCACCGTGTACCCTTCGTCGCGCAGGACCTCCTTGGGGAACCGGGGCATGTTCACGCGCAGGTTGACGTCCTCGATGTAATCCTGATCGATCCCGAGGTACCCCGAGAGCTTCTTCGCGATGTCCTCACGCTCCTTGTCGCCCAGTCGATCCCCCTGCATCAGCGCGAGGGTGTAGTCGGTCATCGCGAACTCCTCGACTTCCTTCAGAAACGCGGGGAGCTCCATCCTCTGGTACTTGGAAGCCAGCTTCCCGTGGTAGTGCGAAGTCGCCGCGAACGAGGGGAGGAAGAGGGGGTAGGGGAGGTCGTTCCCGACATCGAACCGAGCCGTCGTGAAGTTGAGGATCGAGCTCACGAGCATGACCCCGTTGAGCGAGATCCCGTGCGAGCTCTGCAGTTCGTTCGCAAGACCGGCCGCGCGGGTCGTCCCGTAGGACTCGCCGGCGATGTACTTGGGGGACGACCATCGGTTGTCCCGACCCAGGAAAATCCGGATGAACTCAGCAACGGAGCGGATGTCCTCGTTCACCCCGTGAAAGTCCTTCGCGCTCGTCCCCTCCTCGGCGCGGGAGAACCCCGTCGAGACGGGGTCGATGAACACGAAGTCGGATTGATCGAGGAGCGAGTACTCGTTCTCGATCACCATGTGCGGAGGGGGACCCGGGTTCCCGAACTCATCGATCGGCGCGACACGCTTGGGACCGAACACGCCCAGGTGGAGCCAGACGCTCGACGAGCCCGGCCCACCATTGAACGAGAAGGTCAGTGGGCGGGTGTACGGATCGGGGAACGTCGGTTCATCGCCCTCCCCCACCGCGCCGTTGGTCTTTCGGTACGAGATGTAGAACACCTTCGCCGTTGGTTCATTGTCCGAGTTCCGCGCAAGGGTCAACGTCCCGGCCGTCGCTTGGTAGTGGACCGTTGTGCCGTCGATCTCGACACTGTGGTACGTCACCGAGGGCTCCTCGGGGTACGTGACATACGCCGGGGTCTCGGGCTTGGTCTCCTTGTCGTCCTGCGCAATCGCGGGACCAACGAGGAGCGCAAAGAGCGCGGCGACAAGGACAAACACGACGGATCGGGGATTGGTGCTCATGTCCCCAGTCTACCCGAGCGTTCGCCTTGTGTTGCACATACCCTTGGGTCCACGTTTCAACGCACAGAACCGGACGAATCCCCCATGACGACCGACGCGCCCCAAACGCTCCGATCCATCACCACCGAGTTCCTCGAGACTGAAGCTCAGATCAAGCTGGGGGGAGGCCCCAAAGCGATCGAGCGCCAGCACCAGAAGGACCGGCTCACCGCGCGTGAACGGATCGAGAAGCTCATCGACAAAGACTCCCACTTCCAGGAGTTCGGGCTCTGGGCCGCGTACGGAATGTACAAAGAGCACGGGAGCGCGCCCGGCGCGGGGGTCGTCACGGGGATCGGGGATGTCCAGGGCGTGAAGCACATGATCATCGCGAACGACGCGACCGTGAAAGCGGGCGCGTTCTTCCCCATGACCTGCAAGAAGATCATCCGCGCCCAGACCATCGCGCAGATGGCGCGTCTCCCCCTCCTCTACCTCGTGGACAGCGCCGGGGTCTTCCTCCCCCTCCAGGAGGACGTCTTCCCGGACACCGACGACTTCGGGCGCATCTTCCGGAACAACGCCGTCATCAGCGCCGAGGGGATCCCCCAGATCGCCGCGATCATGGGTTTCTGTGTCGCCGGCGGCGGGTACCTCCCCGTCCTGTGCGACACCCTTCTCATGACCGAGGGCTCCGGGCTCTACCTCGCCGGACAAGCACTCGTCAAAGCAGCGATCGGCCAGGACGTCTCCGACGAAGAGCTCGGGGGCGCACAGATGCACGCGCAGATCTCCGGGACCATCGATTTCCGCGAACCCGACGACAACGCCTGTCTCGCGCGTCTCCGCTCACTCGTCGCCAAGTACCCCGCGCGCGAAGCCCCCATCGACCCCGCAGAGCGCGAGCGCCAGCGCCCCCACCGCTCACCCGAGGAGATCTACGACGTCTTCACGGACAAGCCGGGTCAGCAGTACGACGTGAAGGACGTCATCGCGTGTCTCGTGGACACGGGCACAAAACAGGACGGCGACTCCCAAACCCTCGCGCCCGACTTCGACGAGTACAAGCCCGAGTACGGCCAGTCCCTCGTGTGCGGGTACGCCACCATCGGAGGCCACCCCGTCGGGATCGTCGCGAACCAGGGCAAGCTCACCCAGGCCGTCACCGCCGGGGGGAAGGCGGGTCCGGGGAAAGCGACGCGCATGCCGCGCGTCATCTACGACGACAGCGCCGATAAGTCCGCGCGGTTCATCATGGACTGCAACCAGCGCAAGATCCCCATCATCTTCCTCCACGACACCACGGGCTTCATGGTCGGGCGCGACTCCGAGCAGGGCGGGATCATCCGCGCGGGCGCGAAGATGGTCAACGCGATGTCGAACTGTGTCGTCCCCAAGATCGTCGTCGTCATGGGGGGCTCCTTCGGCGCGGGGAACTACGCGATGTGCGGGCGCGCGTTCGACCAGTTCATTTCCTTTGCATGGCCGGGTTCCAAATGCGCCGTCATGGGCGCGGGTTCCGCAACCGGGACTCTCGCGATGATCGAGGAACGCTCCCGCGCACGCAAGGGCGAAGAGATCGACGAAGCAACCCACAAAGCAATCCTCGATGCCGTCGCGCAGTCCTACAACGAACAGCAGGACATCCGACACGGAGCGGCCCGTGGATGGGTGGACCGGATCATCGAACCCCACAAAACCCGCGACGAGCTCATCACAGCCCTCGACTCCACCCTCGGGTGGGACTGGGACAAGGAGTTCAAGACGGGTGTGCTCCAGACCTAACGCGCCAACAATCACGCGCAGGCCGACCAAGGAGCGACAGAGATGAACCCCAAACGAATCACCACCATCCTCGGTGCGATCGCCGCAACGGTTCTGCTCCAGGGCTGCATCGTCCAGGACATCCACGACCAGATCGCGCTCTCCAACGAGAAGCTCGCCGCGATCGATGAGAACTTCGCGAAGGTCGAACGCGCCAACGCGCTCCTCGAATCGCTCCAGACCCAGCTCGACGAGATCCTCGTCCCCGTGAACCAGAACCTGGGCTCCATCGAAGCACGCCTCGCGAGCATCGATGCGCAGCTCGAGCGGATCAACACCAACCTCGAGTCGATGGACACGAGCATCGAGCAGGTCGAAGCGGACCTCAAGTCCGTGAGCGCTTCGCTGACCTCGCTCCGCAAGACGATCAGCAACATCGACTCGACGATCCCCTTCCTCAAGTTCTCCGGGGACGACGAGGAAGAGAGCAAACCCGCATCGCCGGAGAGTCAGCAGGACGGGTCCAACTAAAAAGCGAGCGACGCACGCGCATCGCCCGCCGGAGGTTGTCCGGGAACCCTGTCTCCGCGCGATCAGCTCCTTCGACGGCGCGCCATCGCGATCCCGACGATCCCGAAGCACGCGATCGCGCCCGGCGCGGGGATCGCTTGGTTCGACACCCGAACGGAGTCGTGCATCAGGAACCCGCCGGCGCCGTCGTTGTAGTTCGAGACGACCTCGATCCGATCGAACCCGTCCGCGACGCTCCAACCGCTCCATGTCCACTCACCCCCGACCCGCGCGGAGACAGTCGATTCGCCCAGCATGGTGTCGCCGCTGTAGAAGCGGATGACCCCGTCCGCCGTGTCGGAGATCGTCGCGAAGAATCCGCCGAAGGCGTACTGGGATGTCCCGAAGGTGTACGAGATCCCACCGCGTGTGTTCCCCAGCATCGAGCCGTCGTACGCGTTCGTGCTGTACTGCCCGGACAGGATCCAGCTGTTGGTCGTGTGGATCCAGCCCGAGTCCTCAGCGAAGACCTGCCCGATCCCCCCCATGATGTCCTGCGCGTTGGTCTCGAAGACCCATCGCTCGTCGTCGAAACCTTCGAACGACAGCGAGCTGAACTCGCCGATGCTGGTGATATCCGCCATTGCGCCGGCGCTGATCGCACCGATCGCGATCATCCCAGTCCGTGTCCGTGCGACCCGAATCATGCCGAGCTCCTTGCCGCGAGTCCCTGAACGATCGTCCCGACGACGATCATCTCCTTGAATCTAGATTCCAAAGCGCACATCACAAGAGGCTCTGCCTAGAGGACTTGCACCTTCTCCGGGACCACAGTCACGACCCGCGCGATCCGGACCCGGGTGGTCCGATACACTTCCACGCGCTCATTGAGGAACCCAACGAGATGACCCCACCCACGATCCGGATCACCGATGTCGCGCCCCGGGACGGGCTCCAAGCGGAGCACGCGATCATCGACACACCGACCAAGTCCAAGCTCGTCACGCTCGTCCAGGAGACAGGCGTAGACGAGGTGGAAGTCTCGTCCTTTGTCTCCCCGAAATGGGTGCCCCAGCTCTCCGACGCCGCCCATCTCTTCTCCACCCTCGCGCCGGCCAAACCCGACAACGTCCTCTACTCCGCGCTCGTGCCCAACGAGAAGGGGCTCGACGCCGCGCTCACCGTCAACCGTTCCGCGCGTCAGGACCACGGGGTCGAGCGGCTCATCGACAAGGTCTCCGTCTTCACCAGCGCCTCCGAGGGCTTCGCGCTGAAAAACACCAACGCAACGATCGAGGAAACCCTCAAACGCTTCGCGCCCCTCATCCCCCGCGCCAAAGAACACAGGCTCCGCACACGCGCCTACATCTCCTGTGTCGTCCGTTGTCCCTTCGACGGCGACGTCTCCCCCGTCCAGGTCGCCGACGTCGCCTCGCGCCTCCTCGAACTGGGCGCGGACGAGATCGACCTCGGAGACACCATCGGCGCCGCAACCCCCGACACGATCGAAGCTGTGATCCTCGAAGTCATCGACCGGCTCGACGGTCGCGCCACCAACGACTTCGGGGACCCCACCCTCACCCTCCATCTCCACGACACCTTCGGGAACGCGGGCGCGTGTGTCGAACGCGCCCTCGAGCTCGGGGTCCGCTCTTTCGACTCCTCCGCAGGGGGTCTCGGGGGGTGCCCCTACGCCTCCAAAGACGGCCAACGCGCCCCGGGGAACATCGCGACCTCGACCCTCGTGCACGCGATCGAACGCGCCGGGATCCCCCATTCAATCGACATCGAACAACTCAACCGCGCCTCCACCTTCGCGCAAGGACTCATCGGATGAGCGAGACCCTGATCCAATCCGACACCTCGAACTCAATCACCACGATTACCCTCGAGCGACCTGACAAGCGCAACGCGATGACCCCGGGCATGCTCGATCAGCTGCTGAGCGCGATCGAAGCCGTCGACAACGACACCCGGGCCGTCATCCTCCAGGGCTCAGGCCCAACCTTCTGCGCCGGGTTCGATCTCAAGATGTGCGCCAATGACCCGAGCGGCGACACCATCCGCGCCCTCCTCACCGGGCTCTCGAACTGTGTCCGCGCGCTCCGCGCCCTCCCCCAGCCCGTGGTCCTGTCGATCCACGGCGCGGCCGTCGCCGGGGGGTGCGCCCTCCTCGGGGGCGCGGACATCGTCGTCGCGCACCCCGAGACCAAACTCGGGTACCCCGTCGTCAAGATCGGGGTCTCCCCGGCCGTCTCCGCGCCTTTCCTCAGCGCCTCCATCCCCGACGGCCCGACCCGCGCGCTCCTCATGGACCCCGACCTCATCCGCGCCCAGCGCGCCCTCGAGCTCGGGCTCATCCACGAACTCGACGAACACACCCACGACCGCGCCCTCAAGATCGCACAGACCCTCGCGAACAAACCCATCGCCGGGGTCCGCGCGACCAAAGCGCTGTGCAACGAGATCGGATCCCCGCGCACCGACCACGCAGACAACGCGCTCCGCGCATCCCTCTCCGGCGCAGGATCCGAAGAAGAACGCGCCATGCTCGGCGCCCTCTGGTCATAAGGACTCCCCCATGAGCGACCTCGTCACCCTCACCCACGACAACGCGATCTCCACGATGACCATCAACCGCGCCGACGCGCGGAACGCGCTCTCGATCGATCTCCTCGACGAGATGCACCGCGCCATCGACGAACTCGCGAACACCGACACCCATGTCCTCGTTCTCACCGGGTCGGGCAAAGCGTTCTGCGCGGGGATGGACCTCAAGGCCGTCCTCATCGAGCTCTCGGGAGACGAAACACTCGGGGAACAGCTCCTCACCTCCCTCGCGCGCTTCACCCTCAAGCTCCGCGCCCTCCCCAAGGTCGTCATCGCGAGCGTGAACGGCGCGGCCGTCGGCGGCGGGTGCGGACTCACCTGCGTCTGCGATGTCACCATCTCCCACACCGAAGCCAAGCTCGGGTTCCCCGAAGTGGACCTCGGGCTCTGCCCGGCCGTCATCGCGCCCTGGGTTGTCCGCAAGCTCGGCCCGAGCGTCGCGCGTCGCGCCATGCTCATGGGAGGAGTCATGTCCGGGGTCGAAGCCCACTCCATCGGGCTCGTCGATCACCTCGCGCCCTCGCGCGAGGAACTCGGCACCCTGACCGACACCGTCGCGCAGCGCCTCGCTTCGGGTGGACCCAAAGCGCTCGGGACCACCAAGGACCTCCTCAACACCCTCGACGGGTCCCTCGACGAATCGCAACTGTTACGCGCCGCCCAGCTCAGCGCCTCCGTCCTCCGCACTCCCGAAGCGCAAGCGGCCCTCGGTGCACGGATGAACCACACCAAGGGCTGATCCGACCACGAAACTGTTCGCTGAACCCGGGATGAAGTGACTAGAATCCCCAACGCCGACGAACGCGGTCGTCGGCCCGCGCGATCAGCACCACAGCGCCCGATCGCACGCTCCATCAGCGTGGGCGCGACCCCCGCCGCGTATGAGGACTCCATGGTCGATAACCTCCTCCCGGTCGAACTCTCCACCAGCGCCTCCGGCGGCACCATCGCCGTGCTCACCTTGGTGCAATCCGATCGACCCGTGGTCGTCATCGACCAATCCCTCCTCAAACAACTCAACGCGACCCTCGACACCCTCCCGGACAACCTCGAAGGGTTCGTCCTCGCTTCGGGCGCACCCCGTGCGTTCGTCGCCGGCGCCGACCTCAAGTCGATCATGTCGATGAACGACGACGAGCTCCACACCTACCTCGAGTACGGCGCGACCGTCTTCCAGCGCATCGCGGACCTCCCGTGCACGACGGCCGCCGCGATCCACTCCGTCGCGCTCGGGGGAGGGCTCGAACTCGCGATGCACTGCGACGGGCTCATCGGGTGTGTCGATCCCGAAGCCAAGCCCTTCCTCATCGGTCTCCCCGAAGCCGGGCTCAAGATCTGCCCGGGCTGGGGCGGGACCAACCTCCTTGTCGCGCGCATCGATCCCTACAACGCGATCGTCGCAACAGCGAACGGTGTCCCGATGAAGTCCGACAGTGCGCTCGAAGCAAAGCTTTTCGACGCCGTCGTCCAATCACACGATGAACTCATCGAAGCGGCGAAAGCCTGGGTCTCGACGACCCCCACCCCTACCCGGAACAAGGCCCCGTCCCGGATCATCGATCCAGATAACAGAGCCAGAATAGCAACGGCGCTCGAGAAAGCCCGCGCGGATCTCGAACCGAGCCCCCACGTCGATGCCGTCCTCGATTGTGTCGATACAGGTATCAACGAGGGCTGGCACGAGGCCATCGCCAAGGAACGCGAGCACCTGGTCGCGCTCCGCCACACCCAGCCCGCGCAGGACGCCATCAACGCGTTCTTCGCGAAGTCCAAGAAATGACAACCCCAACGCCGCCGGGCTCGCAGGCCCGCGTAGCGCATTGATGACGAGGAGAAACACCATGGCCGAAACTCAGAAAGCCGACCTCAAGAACATGAAGGGCGTCTCCGACCGCGATAAGGAGATGATCGCCGACGCCGAAACCCTCCTCGGCCCGGAACCCTCCGAGATGGGTGTCGTCAAGAACTACTTCTGGGGCCGGCTCCGCGAAGAGCTCCTCTTCCCCTACCCCGAGATCGCGAAGACCGCGCCCGAGGAAACCGCCGAGTGCGATCAGCTCCTCGCAGAACTCAGGACCTACCTCGACAACGAACACCCGGCCGTCGAGATCGACCAAGAGCAGTACATCCCCGAGTGGGTCATCAAGAAGCTCTTCGACATGGGCGTCCTCGGGATGACCATCCCCAAGGAGTTCGGTGGTCTCGGGATGGGGATCACCTCGTACAACCGGGTCCTCGAAGCGCTCGGCTCGAAGTGCGGATCCACGGCCGTCATGGTCTCGGCGCACCAGTCCATCGGGTGCAAGGCCGTCATGCTCTACGGCACCGAACAGCAGAAGAAAGACTGGCTCCCCAAGCTCGCGCGCGAATGGCTCAGCGCCTTCTGCCTCTCCGAGCCCCAGGTCGGGTGTGACGCGGGTGGTCAGGAAACCACCATCACCCTCTCCGACGACGGCGAGCACTACATCGTCAACGGCGAGAAGAAATGGGCCACCTCCGGCGCGATCTCCGGGCTCTTCACCGTCATGGGCAAGCAGACCATCGACGGCAAAGAGCGCGTGACGGCCGTTGTCTGCACCCCCGACATGGACGGGATCGAGATCTTCTCGAAGAACCGCTCCAAGATGTGTATCCGGGGCACCTGGCAGGCGCGCATCCGCTTCACCAACGTGAAGGTCCCCAAAGCCAATCTCCTCCACAAGGAGGGCAAGGGGCTCAACGTCGCGCTCACCTGTCTCAACTACGGGCGCTGCACCCTCAGCGCCGGGATGCTCGGTGGCGCGAAGACCGCGCGCGACCAAGCGACCAAGTGGGCGCAGACCCGCTACCAGTTCAAACGCCCTATCGCCGACTTCGAGCTCGTCCAGAAGCGCGTCGCGTACATGGCCTCGCTCTGCTACGCGATGGAATCCGTCCTCTACATGACGACCGGGATGCTCGATCGTCACGACGAGGACATCATGCTCGAAACCGCGATCTGCAAGGTCTTCTGCTCCGAGATGGGCTGGCGCACCGTGGACAACGCCCTCCAGATCATGGGCGGCGAAGGCACCATGACCGAGAACGAGCTCGAGCGCATCTTCCGTGACTCGCGCATCAACACCATCGTCGAAGGCGCGAACGAGGTCATGCAGTCCTTCATCTTCGCCTACGGCGGCAAGCAGCTCGCCGAGAAGATGCTCGGGATCAAGGAGATGGTGGACAACAAGAAGTTCACCCCCACCCTCCTCAAAGCCGCCATGCCCCTCGGGACCGAGGTCTTCCTCGGGATCCGGCGCAAAGCCCCCGAGATCAACAAGGTCCACCCCTCCCTCGCGCCCTACGCGAGCCGGGTCTGCAAGCTGATCTCCGAACTCACCTACCAGTTCAAGATCATCTCCAAGAAGAAGGACGCCGCGATCGTGACGGCCCAAGCGACCCAGGCCCGCTTGGCCGACGCGGCGCTCTACATCCACGCATGGAACTGCACCCTCTCCCGACTCGATGCCGACATCCGCAACAACGAGTCCGGGACCGAGTTCGAGCGCAACAAGGCCGCCGCGATCCACTTCTTCGATGTCGCGGAGCTCGAGATCCACAAGGCCTTCCGTGAGCTCCACGAGAACGCCGACGACACCATGCTCCAAGCGGCCAAGGCCGCCTTCGCGCACTCAGACACCCTCGACAACGCGAAGTTCGCGATCCCCGAGAGCTCCCCGAGTTCCAAGGGCACCGGGCGTCCCCTCCCCCAGGACCACATCAAGCAGTTCCCCGGCACCGGCTCGGGTGTCTCCGGCGGCACCGGGCGCGAACACATGCAGGACACGATCGAACAGCTCCACTGATCGATCGACAATCCAGACCTTCGAAACCGGAGCCAGGCGCTCCGGTTTTTTCATGCCGGTTCCATCACGCTCGCCCCCGGTGCTTCATCCACAACCCGATCAGCACCATCACCACCCCGCCCCCGATCAGCGTGCGCACCATCATCGTCTTGGTCACGATCGATCGGGACCGCCGCCTGTCGTTCACCTGTCCGTCGCGTTCGCTCCCGACCGGCACAGGATCCGCCCCGAGTTCCGAGATCACCGAGCCGTCCGACTCCTTGATCACCCCCTCGATCCGATCGAACACGAAGTACCCGTCCGGGACCGCGTACGGCGGAGCCGCATCGCCCGGGTCAAGGAGCCGTACCCCATCAACCCGAAACTCCATCCGGATCGGCGACCCAAGCAGCGGCACATACGCCAACTGCACAACCCGCATCGGCACCGACGACCCGTCCCCGAGTGTGGTCCAATCCTCGTACGTCACACGCTCCACGAAATCGCCGTTCGCGTTGAGCCGCCGAAACCCCACGAGCCGATCGCCCTCCATATCGATCTCAAGGCGCAGGCCGTCCCCGATCTCGTCGTCCACCCGGAGCGTCGTCATCCCGTCCGCCGAGATTTCGAACCCGATGCGCCCCTCGCCTTCAACAAGCGCCCGCGCGATCGCCATCGGCGTCGCGCTCAGTTCCCCATTCAGCTGATGGAGCTTCGCAAACCCATCGCTCCGCGTCGCCCTCGACGACACCGGATCAACACGCCAGGTCTCCGTCCGAGTGCCGATCTGCAGATCGATCAGCGATCCGAACTGGTCACCTCGATCCCGGAACGACCGACGCCACGCCCAGTCCCGGTGCGACGCGAACTCGATCCAGTGCGAGTGTTCCCCGTTGCTGAGCACCTCGATCGTGCCTTCATATCCGCTCGGCAGCCCGAACCGATCCCACCCCGCGTCCCACACCCCGTCCTCCGCGCCCGCGCACGCCGCCGCACACACGATCGCCGCGCCGAAACACCACGCCCGCACGCCAGCTCCAAACCGCGTTATCTGCATCATTCCTCCCGCCGCAGACGCCCCCATCATTCGATTCTCAGCCCGCGCCCAGACTATCAAGCAACTTCATATTCAGCAACCGATATCGATCCATGATGCCCCCCGTTCACCTCATCGCAACCCGCCGGGCGTTCACCCTCGTCGAGCTCCTCCTCTCGATCGGCATCCTCGCCATCCTCATCGGGCTCCTCATCCCCGTGCTCTCCAGCACCATGTTCCGCTCGAACGAAGCGATCTGCCAAGCGGAAATGCGCCAGCTCGGCACAACCATCACCATCTACTGCAACGAGAACAAAGGCGTCATGCCCTTCCCCCTGGGCGAAGACCGGGCCGGGAACGCGCTCTTCCCCGACGGCGATCCGATCCCCGCAGGGTACTTCAGCGCCATCGCCGACCACTGGTGGCTCACGATGAAAGACGAGTTCGATTCGAGCCCCCTCCACGACGCGCTCACCTGCCCCAGCGACACCGTCAGCGAACCACGCACCGAATACGCCGCCCACGAACTCGGACTCGAACCGGGCACCTTCAACCCACCGATCGTCCGCACCATCTCCCGCGCGTTCTACTACCCCGCCGCCGCCCTCACCGCGGACAACATCGCCGACCAGCACACCTGGGAACGGGTCGCGCGCCTGGACGAAGCCCGCTTCCCCAGCGCCAAGGCCATGCTCGTCGAGGACGAACCCTTCCACGACACTTTCACCTTCGACGACCAATACATCGTCTCCGCGCCGATGCCCTACCGGCGCATGGTCACCGCGTCCGACGGTTCAACCCAACTCCGCTCCATCGCCGACGCCGCCAACCCCGTCCTCATCAGCCTCGACGCGCCCCCGAACTATCCGGGTGACCCGCAGATCTTCCTCGACGAGCAACGCATGCTCGCCGCTTTCCACTTCACCCGTGCCGGCGTCCTCGGGCGCGATTGGTAACCCCAACGAAACTGATCATCCACCGCGCCACCACCCCCTCCGGGTCCTGAAATCGGGCATCCCTCTGCAAAACCGGGGCTTGCGGATCCGCGCGGTTTTTCCGCCCTCGGAACTGTTTCGTTCCTAGAATGGATGCCCCACCAGGGACATGACGGCGCACCCGCCGCCGTTCATCAAACGACGGCCGCGCGATCGCTGACCGCAACGCCCGTCCCGGGGGACAAACCAGGAGCCGACATGCCCCACCGAACCGTGTACGAAGCCAAGATCGAGTTCCTCCAGATCCTCGACGAGGACGGGAATCTCGACAAGAAACTCGCCAAGGACACCCTGAGTGTCGATGACGTCATCCACCTCTACGAGCAGATGCGCATCTGTCGAGAGCTCGACGAGATCGCGTTCAAGCTCCAGCGCTCCGGGCGCATGGGCACCTACCCGCAGAACAAGGGTCAGGAAGCCAACGCCGTCGGTTCAGGGCTCGCGATGAAGAAGGGCACCGACTGGCTCGTCCCTTCCTACCGAGAGAACGCCGCCCTCTTCATGCACGGACTCCCCATGCACTACATCCTCACCTACTGGATGGGCGATGAGCGCGGCTCCAAGATCCCCGAGGGTGTCAACATCACCCCCCTCTCCGTCCCCATCGGGACCCACATGCTCCATGCAGCGGGGATCGCCTGGGCCGCCAAGGTCCGCGGCGAGAAGGACAAAGCCGTCATCACCTACTTCGGCGACGGCGCGACTTCCGAAGGCGACTTCCACGGCGCGATGAACTTCGCGTCCACCATGCAGGTCCCCTGCATCTTCTACTGCCAGAACAACCAGTGGGCGATCTCCGTCCCGCGCGAGCAGCAGATGAACTCGCGCACCGTCGCACAGAAAGCCCTCGCGTACGACATGCCCACCATCCAGGTCGACGGCAACGACATCTTCGCCGTCTACAAGGCCGTCTCCGACGCGCGCAAGCGCGCCATCGAAGGCGGAGGACCCTCCTTCATCGAAGCCGTCACCTACCGACTCGCCGACCATACCACGGCCGACGACGCGCGCCGATACCGGGACCAGAACGAAGTCGATGCCTGGCTCGACAAGGACCCCCTGATCCGGACCCGCAAGTACCTCGAATCCCAGAACGCCTGGGACGACACCAAGCAGCAGGAACTCGAGGACCGCGCCAAGCGCATCGTCAAGGAGGTCGTCGATGCGGCGATCTCCATCGAAGCGCCCACCACGGACGAGTTCTTCGACGACATGTACAAGACCCTCGACCCGAGCCTGGTCCGTCAACGCGACACCATGCGCACCAGCTCGCTCGGACAGAACCCCGAGCAAGCGGGTCTCAAAGCCAACCCGGCCGGAGCTTCGCGATGATCGTCAAGATCATCGATCACAAACAGAAGGCCCGGTACGTCAACGCCGCGTTCATCAAGTCCATCCAGGACAAGGGCGCGAGCAAATGCCAGGTCGAAGTCTCGGGCTGGGCGACCAAGATCACGGTCAACCAACCCGCGGAAGCCGTCGCGGAGATCGTCTCCGCCGCGCTCCCCACCAACATCGACGCCATCCTCGCCGCCGAGGAAGAGCGACAACAGCAAGCACAAGCCGCGACCACCGTTGCGGTCATCGGATAACGGAGCCACACCCATGGCAGAACAAACCCTTGTCGGCGCCATCAACCAAGCACTCGACCAGGCGCTCGCGTCCGATCCCGACGTCATCCTCCTGGGTGAAGACGTCGGGCTCAACGGCGGCGTCTTCCGCGTCACCGACGGGCTCCAAGCCAAGCACGGCAAAGACCGTGTCGTGGACACCCCCCTCGACGAATCCGGGATCATGGGCACCGCGATCGGGCTCGCGATCGCCGGGATGAAGTCCATCCCCGAGATCCAGTTCGAAGGATTCATGGGTCCGGCCTACGACCAACTCGTCAACCACGCCGCACGCATGCGCACCCGGACCCGCTCCGCCGTCACCGTCCCCATGACCGTCCGGGTCCCCGTCGGCGGCGGGATCCACGCGCCCGAGCTCCACTCCGACTCACCCGAAGCGATCTACGCGCACTCCCCGGGTCTCAAGGTCCTCATGCCCTCGACCCCCTACGACGCCAAGGGGCTCCTCACCGCCGCGATCAACGACCCCGACCCCGTCCTCTTCTTCGAGCCCAAGCGCGTCTACCGAACCTTCAAGGAAGAAGTCCCCGAAGAAACCTACGAGATCGAGATCGGCAAAGGCAAGATCGTCTCCGACGGCGACGACCTCACCGTCGTCACCTGGGGCGCGAGCGTGTTCCAAGCCCTCGAAGCGATCGACAACCTCCCCGAGGACGTCTCCGTCGAGCTCATCGACCTCCGCTCCATCTACCCCTTCGATATGGACATCATCGCGGAGTCCGTCAACAAGACCGGGCGCTGTGTCGTCGTCCACGAAGCCCCCCTCACCTGTGGCATGGGCGCCGAGATCGCCGCGCGGGTCATGGAAGAATGCTTCCTCAGTCTCGAAGCCCCCGTCCAGCGCGTCACGGGCTTCGACACCATCATGCCCTACTACAAACTCGAGAACGAGTACCTCCCCGAAGCCCCGCGCATCAAGAAGGGCATCGAGGAGTGCCTCGCGTACTAATCCCACTTCCCCCAGCCCCACACCCACGAACAACGCCTCGCTCGACACCACGAGCGGATCGAAGGAAACACAACCATGGCCGGCAAAGTCTCATCCGATCCCAACGTCTTCATCCTCCCCGATCTCGGTGAAGGGCTCGAAGAAGCAGAACTCATCGCGTGGAAAGTCTCCGAAGGCGACGAAGTGGACGAGCTCCAGGTCATCGCCGAGATGGAAACCGACAAAGCACTCGTCGAAGTCCCCTCCCCCCGCGCGGGCACCATCAAAACCCTCCACGGCGGCGCCGGAGACACCATCAAAGTCGGCGCGCCCTTCGTCACCTATGAAGGCGGCGCGGATGCCCCGGCCGCAGCGCCCGAACCCAAAGCCACCTCGAACGATGACGACGATCGTCCCGAAGACCAGGGCTCCGTCGTCGGCCAAATGTCCGACCACGTCCCCGGGATGACCAGCACCGACGGCAAAGCCCTCGCATCCCCGGCCGTCCGTCGTTACGCGCGCGACAAGGGCATCGACATCAACACCATCCCGGGATCCGGGATCGGGGGACGAGTCACCAAGAAGGACGTGGACACGTTCGCTTCCTCCGGTGGCGCATCGAGCGCCCCGAGCAAGCCAGCCCCGTCGGCCCCCGCGCGCGAGCCCGCGCCACGTCCGGCCGCGCAATCGCGCCCCGAAGCGCCCCGCCGCCCCGACACGCGCCGTCCCCTCAACCTCCCCAGCACCAACATCGGCGCCCAACACGCGCCCTACCAACCCCAGCCCCAATACCAACAACCCCAGTACCCCCAGTACCAGCAGCCCTACCCCCAACCGGGCTACGGCTACACGCCCCCCCCCCCCCCCCCCCCCCCCCCCCCCCCCCCCCCCCCCCCCCCCCCCCCCCCCCCGCGCCCC
>Ga0256829_1000237_pt1 | contig 64466 bp, 56 predicted proteins | sample 131447metaG_FD_185979 | JGI IMG/M metagenome (GOLD analysis project Ga0256829, IMG submission 185979) | Hydrothermal vent microbial communities from Lau Basin, Pacific Ocean - 131-447 | ecosystem: Environmental > Aquatic > Marine > Hydrothermal vents | place: Pacific Ocean: Lau Basin | collected...
CCGCTCTACAGACGAGGTCAGTGAAATACCTGCCTCAAGGAGCGAACGGCTTCCCCGGGAACGTGATCGGTATAAACCCGGAAGCGGGTGATTGCCAACGTACAAGGAGGCCCGGAAGGGCCGACCGCGATGCGGGTTCATGCGCATAGGTCACGGCTGCCGCCGTTCCCACAACAGCGGAACCACGCTTCTGCAGGCGGCCCGGCAGGGCCGACCAGGGCGCAAGTTCATGTGTCACCGGTCACGGTTTCCGTCATCCCGGGGGCGGAGATCAAACAGCATGGTTGATTGGCGTCCCTCCTGCGACAGGAAATATCACCGCAAACCAGATGTTTATGAGCCATTTGGGCCGTTACTATACCTTTTGGCCTATTGCCCGAAATGTTAACGAAGCTGTAACAATGAGGTTCAGTCATTGTTAAGACTGCCGTGGGGTGACAGTGACGTGTGTGAAGGGGATGAATCACACGCATCGATTTTGCCGTGCGGTACACGAAATGCACACCGGGAGAGCGCCTGTGCGTGCATTTCGCTTTCATCAACATTGCAAGCCCATCTGGGGGAAATCATGAGAAAAGCGCCATTAGCGGCTGCCATCCTTGCCGGGATCGCAGCCAGCATCACCTTCGCTGCACAGGCCGCTCAACCGGCGGCTGCCGGCAAACCGGTTCTGCTTGCCGCACAGGCAGCAGGCGCTGACGCGCAGGATTCGAAGACCAAGTCCGACAACAAGAACGAGAAGGGCAACAAGAAGCCCAGCGAGGAAAAAGCCAAGAAGCTCCAGACCGTGTCGGTCACAGGCACCCTGCTGCAAAGTCCCGAATACCAGTCGATGGTCCCGGTGCAGTCGATCAATGTGGAAACGGCAGCTGCTGCCGGCAATTTCACCACGGCGGACATGATCCAGACCACTTCCATCGCCCTGGGTTCGACCCAGATCAACAACCAGTTCAGCGGCTTCATCGTGGAAGGCGGTACCGGCATTCAGACCATCGATCTGCGCGGCCTGGGCCCGGGCCGCACGCTCGTGTTGCTGGACGGCCAGCGACCCGGACCCGCAGGTACGCGCGGTCAGACGGGCGCAGGCTTTGATCTCAATGTGGTGCCGTCGGTAATCCTCAAGACCATCGACATCGTCAAGGACAGCTCGTCCTCGATCTACGGTTCCGATGCCATCGCCGGTGTGGTTAATCTAATCACCAAGGACAAGATGGAAGGCACGCAGATTCGCACTTCCTTCGGTGTTCCGGCGCACGGTGGTGCACAACAGACGAGTGCATCCATTGGCACAGGATTCAATTTCAAGAATGGCCACATTGTGCTGGCCGCCCAGTTCCAGGAGCAGTTCCCGCTGGCCAACGGTGGCCGCAGCTACCTGAGCTGCCCGCAGGATCGTGTCTGGGGCCAGAACGGGCAGCGGATTGACCGCAAGGACTTCTCGGTCACCGGTGGCACGCCGCTGGGCGGCTGCAGCAATCTGTACGCGAACACCATCATCAACGCTTTCAACTTCAGCCAGAGATACGTCCCCTCGCGCGATGGCAGCACAGTGGGTCCCTTCGCCGGCTACCATCCGCGACCGGTGCCGACACCGACCTATACCAACAACCCCAATGGGGCGTATTACGAGGATCAGCTGAACTTCCCGTTTGCCCTGGACGAGTGGGTGCTCAACCGCAATCGCAACTCCAGCTTCTACGCCAGCAGCCGCTTCCTGTTCAGCAATGACATCGGCTGGACCAACCAGTTCCTGTACAACCACCGGCAGACCAACACACGCGGCTTCCGCCAGTTTTTCCCAATCGTCTATTCCTCGCAATATGGCGGTTATTACCTGCCAGTGATGCCCTATCCGTCAAACAACGAAGTCGTGGTGGACTGGTACTACTTCCGTACCCAACTGGACGGTTGGTTTGGTGATTCGAGCTGGTCATGGAAGGTCAATGCCACGCACAGCCACAACAACGGCACTTATGCCACAACAGGTATCGATGCGCGCAAGAGCGCCGATCTGACCGATCCTGCGAATACTGCAACCACCCTTCCCATCGATTACTTCGACCCGGGCATCCTCAATGGTCAGAAAATGGGCCAGCTGGTCAATGCCGTGGGAATCTATTCCAAGGGGCGCACCACTTACGACCAAAGCACGCTCAATGCAGTGTTCAACGGCGACCTGTTCAGCCTGCCCGCTGGCGTGGTTTCGGCGGCTGCAGGTGTGGAATACCGCCATATCAAGATCGACGACGAACCTTCACAGGCCTCCAAGAATGGCTGGCTTTGGGGCTCCACCTCTGCACAAACCACCAAGGGCTCCGATCACGTCACCGAGGTGTTTGGAGAGGTGGGTGTTCCTGTGCTCAGCGATCTGCCCGGTGTGAAGTCACTGAACCTCGATGTGTCCGCACGTGGCTTCAAATACCAGAGCGTGGGCAAGTTCGATCATGTATGGAAATTTGGCCTGAACTGGGCCGTTAGTGATCACTGGCGCGTACGCGGTACGTTGGGTACGGCCTATCGTGCCCCAGCACTGTACGAGCTGTACCTTGGGAATCAGTCATCATTCGTGGGTCAGCTCAGCATCGACCCTTGCATCCAGTGGGGCACCAGTACCAACACCTTTTTGCGCCAGAATTGTGCCGCGGCAGGTATTCCGAGCACCTATGCGGGAGGCTCGATTTCCGCAACCGTGTTGCAGGGTGGTGGTAAAGGTTTCCTGAAGCCGGAAACTTCGCGCGCCAAGACCGCAGGTATCGTATGGTCACCGAGCGACAACTTCGGCATGGCGCTTGACTATTTTGACGTCAAGATCCAGGGCGAGATAACCACCCTCACTGCCGGTGACATTGTATTCGGCTGCTATGGTCGTCCGGTGTACCCGAATGCTTTCTGTAACCGGCTGACCCGTAACGGGCCGAATGTTTCGGACCCCTATGCGATCACCCAGATACGCGCAACTTACGTCAACATCAACAACGAACGTACACGGGGTTACGATTGGCAGGCCAACTACTTCAAGGACTTCTCCTTTGGGCGTCTGAGTGCCAGCGCCCAGGTCACCTATACGCTGGAAGACAGCCAGCAGTTGTTCAGCACGGCGCAGGCAAGCGGTTTCTCGACGACCAACTTTGTCGGTTACATCGGACGTCCCAAGACCACTGGTGTTGCAGATATCCGCCTGAAGCGAGGCGACTGGACCTATACCTGGCAGGGGACGTTCGTCGGATCTACGCGCAACAAGGACATCAGCAACAAGTTCACCTACTACGGGGTGCCCGCCACGCGGGACATCAAGGCCGGCTGGCAGTTCCGTCATAGTGTGTCAGTGCGTTATGACCAGGACTCCTGGGGCGTGCTCTTCGGCATCCGCAACGTGTTTGACAAGAAGCCTGACCTGGTGTCATCGGGTGTGGCTACGCGCAAGGGTAATGTGCCTTTGGTGGCATCCCAGTACGACTGGTTCGGCCGCACTTACTTCCTGCGGTTCAATTACAAGATCTAAACGTGCAATCCCCAGATGCACTTTTCCAGGCGGCCTCAAGGCCGCCTGTTTTTTTGTGGGTGCCGCGCGGGAAAGGTTCTTTGCGGCTCAATCGCCGAGCAGAGCTGACAGCCTCGCGATGTGCGAGGCTGCGGTTTCGCGGGCGACTTCGGCGTCGGCTTCGGGGTCGCGGCCCTGCCAGTGCAGGTCGGATTCGGGCAATTCCGTGAGGAAGCGGCTGGGCCGGTTGGCGAGCCATTCGCCGAAGCGGCGCGTGCGGGCACTGAAGCTCAGTGTCAGCAGCTCTCTGGCGCGGGTCAGACCCACGTACATCAGGCGCCGCTCTTCCTCTTCGCGGCCTTCCTCCAGCGCGCCTTCGTGCGGCAGGGTGCCGTCCTCGCAGCCGGCGATGAACACGAAGCGGAATTCCAGGCCCTTGGCCGCGTGCAGGGTCATCATGCGCAGGGCATTGCCGGGGTCGTCGCGGTCGGCGTGGCTCAACAGGGCCAGCTGCGCGGCAAGATCGCCGCTGCGTGCGCCGTCGCGGCCCATGGCGCGGAACCAGTCCACCAGCTCGCGCAGGTTGCCCATGCGGCGTTCGCGGGTGGCAGGGTCCGGAGTTTGCGTGGCCAGGTGTTCGGCATAACGGGTACGCGCAAGTACTTCCTCGACCAGGCTGACGGCATTGGCCTGGCTTGCTGACGCGTGCAGCGAGTCGATCAGTTGCACGAATCCGGCCAGTGCGGCCGCTGGACGCGAAGCGAGCCCTTTCAGCACCGCATCGCTGCGGGCGGCATCGAGCATCGACTGGTGCCGGGACTGCGCCAGCTGACCGAGTTTCTCCAGCGTGGTGGCGCCGATCTCACGGCGTGGGCAATTGACCACGCGCAGGAAGGCCGCATCGTCGGAAGGATTGGCGAGCAGGCGCAGGTAGGCCAGCACGTCCTTGACCTCGGCGCGATCGAGGAAGGACAGTGCGCCGGACAGGTGATAGGGCACGCGGGCCAGCCGCAGCGCCTTTTCCAGCGCCCGGGCCTGGTGGTTGCCGCGATACAGGATGGCGAACTCGTGCCAGCGCGCGCGATGTTTTTGCGCCAGGTGGGCGACGATGGCGGCGATGCGTTCGGCCTCGTGCGCAGGGTCCTGGCATTCGAGCACGCGGATGCCAGGACCTTCGGGCAGTTCGCTCCACAGTTTCTTCACGTGCACATGCGGGTTGTGCGCGATCAATGTGTTGGCCGCATGCAGGATGCGACGCGTACAGCGGTAATTCTGTTCCAGCTTGATGACCCGCAGAGCCGGCCAGTCCTGCCCGAGCTGCTCGATGTTGCCGGGGTTGGCGCCGCGCCAGGCATAGATCGACTGGTCGTCATCGCCCACGCAGGTGAAGGCGCCACGCGGCCCGGCTAGTGCCTTGAGCAGGCGGTACTGGGCGTCGTTGGTGTCCTGGTATTCGTCCACCAGCAGGTAACGCAGGCGCTCTCTCCAGGCGGCGCATGCGTCTTCGTCGGATTCCAGCACGCCAAGCGGCAGGCGGATCAGGTCGTCGAAGTCCACCGCGTTATAGGCGGCCAATCGTTGCTGGTAGCGTTCATAAATACCTGCGGCTTCAAGCTCGCGCGCACCCCGCGCAGCCGCCATCGCCTCTTCCGGCGTCCGCCCGGCGTTCTTGGCCTGCGAGATCAGGTTCTTCAACGCCCATAGCGCATCGGGCTTGATGCCGGCCGGCGCCAGTTCCTTGACCAGGGCGCCGCTGTCGTCGGCGTCGAGCACCGAGAAGTTGCGCCGCAGCTGCGCGCGTTCGTGTTCGATGTGCAGGAATTTCAGGCCCAGTGCATGGAAGGTGCAGACCGTGAGCGCCTGCGCGGACTCGGTGGGGACCATTTTCGCCACGCGTTCGCGCATTTCGCGCGCGGCCTTGTTGGTGAAGGTGATGGCGGCGATCTTGCCCGGTGGCATGTGCCGGCGCGCGATCAGGTAGGCGATTTTCTCGGTGATGACGCGGGTCTTGCCGGAGCCGGCGCCGGCCAGCACCAGCAGCGGTGCATCACAGGATTCGACGGCTTCGCGTTGGGGCAGGTTGAGCATGCAGTCGTCGCGGGCAGCAAGGCGGCAGGGCGCCGGGAGGATACCAGAGCCTAGCGCGGACCAGGCGCACAGCGCATGCGACGTGTGCACGCTACACTGCTGCGACCCTGACCTGTACAGATGACACCCACCGCACTCCGATGGCCAAGCTGTATTTCTATTTTTCGACGATGAACGCCGGCAAGACCACCACGTTGCTGCAAAGCGCCTACAACTATCACGAGCGCGGGATGCGCACGCTGATCCTGATCCCGGCGCTGGATGACCGTTACGGCGAGGGCGTGGTGGCCTCGCGCATCGGATTGAAGGCCCATGCACGGCGTTTCGCCGCCGACGCCGATCTGCTTCAGATCGTGCGCGAAAACGTCGCCGAATGCGGTCCTTTGCACTGCGTTCTGGTGGACGAGGCGCAGTTTCTGAACCGTGCGCAGGTCTGGCAGTTGAGTGACGTGGTCGATGTGCTGGGCATACCGGTGCTGGCCTACGGCCTGCGCACGGATTTTCGAGGCGAACTGTTCGAAGGCAGCCAGCACCTTCTGGCCTGGGCGGACAACCTCGAGGAAATCAAGACCATCTGCCACAGTGGCCGCAAGGCGAACATGGTGGTGCGAGTGGACGAGCAAGGCCGCGCGGTGCGCGACGGACCGCAGGTGGAAATCGGTGGCAATGACCGTTACGTGTCGGTGAGCCGCGGCGAGTTCAAGAAGATCATGTCCGGCGATGGCCAGGTCGAGTTGCAGCAGTCCGTGTTGCCGCTTGACGAGCGGACGCAGGGTTGACCGGATTTGCGTTCCGTGTCGATTTTCCAGCCCGTGCATCGCCCACCCATGTGCGCGCACGAGTCGGCCTCGCAGGCGTGCACGGGCAGCGAGCTGACGCAGGAGCTTCACTGAAGAGTCCCGCATGTGCCGGGCCGACGGAATGGTCAGCGTGGACTGCCGCTCAGTGCTGGCAGGACCGACACCAGAAGGTGTTGCGCTGGCCGATCATGCGGCTGCTGATCGGCGTGCCACAGGTGCGGCAGGGTGCGCCATCGCGGCCATAGACCGTCAGCTCCTGTTCGAAATAGCCCGGTACGCCATCCGGCGCGATGAAGTCGCGCAGCGTGGTTCCGCCGCGTTCGATGGCGCGGGCGAGGATGCGCTTGATCTGGTTGGCCAGCACCACGTAACGCGTGCGCGAGATGCGGTCTGCGGCGCGTGCCGGGTGAATGCCGGCGGCGAACAGGGCCTCGCTGGCGTAGATGTTGCCGACACCGACAACCACCCCCTGATCCATGATGAACGATTTCACCGCGCCGCGCCTGGAGCGTGAACGCTGCCATAGCAGGTCGCCATCGAAGGCACCGGACAGCGGTTCGGGTCCCAACCCGCCCAGCAGGGGGTGCACGGTTCCGGGCGCCTGCCACAAAAGGCAGCCGAACCGGCGGGGATCGGTAAAGCGCAGCATGCGTCCGGAATCGAGCAGCAGGTCGACATGGTCGTGCGGACCGGCTGGCACATCGGCATCGAGCACGCGCAGCACGCCGGACATGCCCAGGTGCAGCAATGCGCTGCCGGCGCCGGTACCGATCAGCAGATACTTGGCGCGCCGCGAGACGGCGTCGATGCGCTGTCCCGGCAGGGACGAGCGGATGGTCTCGGGTATCGGCCAGCGCAGGTCCGGTCGGCGCAGGCGGACGGTTTCAACGCGTCGACCCAGCAGATGCGGCGCAATACCGCGACGGGTGGTTTCGACTTCGGGCAGTTCGGGCATGCAATGCTTATGCGTCCAGATGGCTGGCAATGCAAGCCATCGATGATGGCATCCTCAGGCTGTGACCTTTCACCCATGCGCAGGGGATTCGCTCCGCAGTACGCTCGGACAATGCCACATTGGCACAGGTGTCCTTCCCTTCCCCAACATGACCTGGAGCATACCCATGCGAACACTGGCTTCCTTGGCGGTCGTCACCGCCCTGTGCCTTGCCGCCGTACCCGCTAGCGCGTTGGCCAAAAACGATTCGGCGGCATCGTCCGCAGCCACGTCCGCAGCTTCCAGGGTCAAGGATCAGCAATCGGTCACCAACGGCAGCGTCACCGTTGAAGGCCAGCGCATCGACTACAAGGCCGTGGCCGGCACCATCGTCCTGTACGGCAAGGGCGATCACGAACATACGCCCACTGTCAGCATGTTCTACGTGGCCTATTTCAAGAAAGGTGCGGCGGCATCGAAACGACCGATTACCTTTCTCTACAACGGCGGTCCCGGTTCGGCCTCGGTATGGCTGCACATGGGCGCCTTCGGTCCGCGCCGCGTGGTTACCGCCGACCACACGCATACCCCGCCCGCGCCCTACCGGCTGGTCAACAACGACTACAGTCTGCTCGATGCCAGTGACCTGGTATTCATCGATGCGCCTGCCACCGGATTCTCGCGCCTCATCGCGCAGGCCAAGGACCCGGCCAAGCGCGCCGAGCTGCTGAAGAAACGCGGCAAGAAATTCTTCAGTGTGGACGGCGACGGCCAGGCTTTCGCCCAGTTCATCACGCGATTTCTTTCAAGGTACGGACGCTGGAACTCGCCCAAATACCTGTTCGGCGAAAGCTACGGCACCACGCGTTCGGCGGTGCTTGCCAACATCCTGGAGAATGATGATTCGGTCGACCTCAACGGTGTGATGCTGCTATCGCAGATCCTGAGTTTCGACAACAGCCCGGACGGCCCGCAGCGCAACCCCGGCGTCGACCAGGCGTATTTCCTGGCCCTGCCGACCTATGCCGCGACGGCGTGGTATCACCACAAGCTGCCGACGCAACCGGCAGACTTCAAGGCATTCATCGCCAAAGTCGAGCAGTTTGCCCTGGGTCCGTATGCCGAGGCCCTGCGCGCCGGCGCCAACCTCGATGCCGCGCGCAAGCAGGCCATCGCCGAGCAACTTCATCAGTTCACCGGGCTGCCCACTGCCTACTGGGCGAAAGCCGACCTGCGCGTCAGCGGCCCGATGTTCGAACATGAACTGCTCGGCGCCAGCAACGACACCACGGGCCGTCTGGACACCCGCTTCATGGGCCCGAGCATGGACCCGATGAGCAAGAACGCGCAGTACGATCCGCAGGGCTCGGCAATCAGTTCAGCCTACGTCTCCACCTTCAACGACTACGTGCGCAAGAACCTGAAATTCGGCCAGAACATGCGCTATCGCCTGTTCGCCGGCTTCAACCACTGGGACTTTTCGCACAACGGCAGCCAGCGTTCCTTGAACGTGATGCCCGATCTGGCCGATGCGATGAAGGCCGACCCGAACCTCAAGGTGATGGTCAACGGTGGCTACTTCGATCTCGCCACGCCGTTCTTTGCGGCCGAGTATGAACTCAGTCACCTGCCGATCCAGCAGCGCCTGCACAAGAACATCTCGATGCACCTGTACCGTTCCGGGCACATGGTCTACGCGCACCTGCCGTCGCTGAAAAAACTGCACGACAACGTCGTCAAGTTCATTCATGCCACCGACCACGGCGGCTGATCCAGGCGCTTGCTGCCCGTTCCGGGATCGTGTGCGGCGTGACATCCCGCGCACGATCCCGCCCAGTCACGGCTCCCGCCGTTCGAAGCCGCGCCCCGCTTTTGTAGGAGGCCCGGAAGGGCCGATCGTGATGCCCGGCGTGGCCGACCAGTCACGGCTTCCGCCGTTCCCACAACAGCGAAGCCGCGCCCCGCTTTTGTAGGAGGCCCGGAAGGGCCGATCAGAATGCCCGGTGTGCCAACCAGTCACGGCTCCCGCCGTTCCCACAAGAGCGAAGCCGCGCCCCGCTTTTGCAGGAGGCCCGGAAGGGCCGATCGGAATGCCCGGTGTGCCGACCAGTCACGGCTTCCGCCGTTCCCACAACAGCGAAGCCGCGCTCCGCTTTTGCAGGAGGCCCGGAAGGGCCGATCGGGATGCCCGGTGTGCCGACCAGTCACGGCTTCCGCCGTTCCCACAACAGCGAAGCCGCGCTCCGCTTTTGCAGGAGGCCCGGAAGGGCCGATCGGAATGCCCGGTGTGCCGACCAGTCACGGCTTCCGCCGTTCCCACAGGAACAGTGCCGCGTTCATGCAGGACGGCGGTCATGCGGTTTTGGCCGACTGCAGGCAGTGGGCATCGCTTACAAACCCATGCGGTGCCGAGGACTTATGCATCTGCCGAGTTGAGCGCATGCTAGCCGCATGGGCATGAGCACATCTCGATCCGGATACCAGGCCTTGCGCAAGGGTCGACAATCCGAACGGGGTCGTGTGTATCTGCTCACTTTCGTCACCTGCAAGCGGCGGCGCTGGTTCGAGGATCCTGCACCTGCGCATATCGTGGCGCACCTCTTCAATGCACCCGATGTATGGCGCGGCAACTGCGTCGATGCCTGGGTACTGATGCCAGACCACGCACATGTATTGTTCGCACTGGAGACCGACGAGGCCCTGCCGACTGTTGTGGCACGTCTCAAGGCGGTGACGGCCCGGGAGGCGAACCGCGTGCTGCATCGCAGCGGCCCCTTCTGGCAAGGCGGTTTCCATGACCATGCCTTGCGCACCGACGAAAGCCGCGAACGGGTTGCCCGCTACATTATCGCCAATCCGATGCGAGCGGGACTGGTGGAGGACCCGTGGCAGTGGCCGTACTGGAACAGCCGCTGGATCGACGGGCCTCAGGACCTGGCGTGATTATACGACAGGATGCGCGGGTGGACCGATTGCGTTTGCTCTGTGTGTCGGACCCGGTCACGGCTCCCGCCGTTCCCACAACAGCGAAGCCGCGCTCCGCTTTTGTAGGAGGCCCGGAAGGGCCGATCGGGATGCCCGGCGTGGCCGACCAGTCACGGCTTCCGCCGTTCCCACAACAGCGAAGCCGCGCTCCGCTTTTGTAGGAGGCCCGGAAGGGCCGATCGGAATGCCCGGTGTGCCGACCAGTCACGGCTTCCGCCGTTCCCACAAGAGCGAAGCCGCGACCCCGCTTTTGCAGGAGGCCCGGAAGGGCCGATCGGGATGCCCGGTGTGCCGACCAGTCACGGCTTCCGCCGTTCCCACAACAGCGAAGCCGCGCCGCGCTTTTGCAGGAGGCCCGGAAGGGCCGATTGGGATGCCCGGCGTGGCGGACCAGTCACGGCTTCCACCGTTCCCACAACAGCGAGCCGCGCCCCGCTTTTGCAGGAGGCCCGGAAGGGCCGACCACGGGATCGATCACTGTCTCGTTGCCCCCTCCACCCTGACGGGGGCATCGCGGGTAAGAAGGGCTTCGATGCGGTTGCGGTTGCCGGGGTCGGTTTCGCCGTGGAAATGGATCGTGCCGGCGACGCGGGTGGCGATGGCGATGCCGTCGCGGTAGAGGATGCGTGCACCGTTGACGGCGGGAACTTTATCGCCGGTCAGGACGGTGCCCACGAGGTTCAGGGGGTCGGTGCCGCGCAGGCACACCAGCGTGCCTGCGGGTTCGCGCCGACGCAACTGGCGCAGCAGGTCCACGGCCTCGGGCAGGGCGAACTGCTCACCGGTGAGGCCTTCCACGAAACGCCCGCCGCGCAGTTCGCCGCGCGCTTCCATGCGCCGGAAGATCGGTACCAGCCGCCGCCAGGGCGGCAGCCACGCGGCCTCGCGTTCGAGCAGCTTCCAGGCCACCACGCCGTAGCGGCGCAACAGGGTGCGGGCAATATGCTCCAGGGCCTGCGGGGCGCGGTCCAGGTCCTCGTCGGTGGGTGCTTCCACGCGCGACCAGCGGCCGGCGTCGGCGATGCCCGCGAGCAGGCGGCGGCGCACACGACGGTGGCGCTGCCGACGGCTGTCCGGCACCAGCAGGGCGCGCAGTCCCGCGAAGCTGTCGGCGGTGACGCGACCGCTGGCGACCAGCTCGGCCAGGGCGTTTTCCAGTTCCACCTCGAGCAGCCGGGTGTGCTCGGCCAGTTCGTCGAAGAACAGCGCGCCGCGCGTCTCCAGCGCCTCGTCCACCGCCTGGGCGCGCGAGGAAATCCGCGTGGCGTGGCGCGTTGTGTCCTCGCTCGCCGCGTGCATCCACAGTGCACGCGTGCGGCGCGAGAGCAGCACGATCGGGGTGGCCTGCAGTGGACCGCGTGCGGGTCGTTCACCTGGCGCATCACGCAGACGCATCCAGACGCAGCGCCCTGCACGGCATTGCGCGTCCAGCCAGGCCGGTTCGTAGTCGCGGATGCGCGCGGGCAGCAGGGCCGACTCCCAGGCCCCTGCCGCGGCCTCGTAACCTTCCAGTTGCGCCAGCACCGCGTCCAGTGCATCGGGACCGCGCAGGCGCGCATCCGGTGCGACATGCTGCCACTCGAACAAAAAGCGCATGAAGTCACGGCGCTTGACCGGCGCAATGGCACGGCGCAGGCGCGAGAGCGTGTAGCGGTGGATGCGCGCCAGCAGATGGCGTTCGCACCATTCCTCGTCCGAGGCACCTGGCGTGAAGTGCCCGCGCATCACCGTGCCCTCGCGCTCCAGTGCCCCCAGCGCGGCCGTGATCGCCTCGGGCAGAACACCCAGATCGGTGGCCAGCGTGGCGACACAGGCCGGACCCAGCCCGCCGAGCCGTGCACGTACCAGCTCCACGCAGGCGTCGGCATGGTCCCAGGATACGGCGGCGCATGCGGCGGGCGCGACGATGGGCGGGCAAAGCCCTGCCCCGGGATGCACGGCCTGCCATGCCGGCAGGCGCTCGGCGGCAACCCACAGCGCGCAGCCATCGTTCAGGTGCAAGCGCGTGGCTCGCGCATCGGCGGCCAGCGCTTCGAGACGGTGCGTCCAGCCGGGTTCGCGTTCGAGATCACCTGCGGTGACTGTGCCCAGCGCCATCAGTGCATCGTGCATCTCGTTGGCATCGCGTACTTCGGGCCAGACTTCGGCGCGTACCGCGGCGATGGCCTCGGGGTCCAGTGCGGCCAGGTCGTCGGGGCTGTCAGGGTCCAGCCAGCGTCGGTTCTGCACCGCGCGGGTGCGGCGCTCTTCCAGCGGCGCATCGTCGAGGAACGCGTACGGCGCGGCATTGAGCACGCCTGCGGCCAGTGGCGAAGGTGCCGGCAGGTCGCGTGCCAGCATGCGGATCGCGCCGGATTCGAGGCGCCGCAGCAGGGCCAGGAATCCGTCCACGTCCATGGCCTCGCGCAGGCAGTCGTGCAGGGTCTGTGCCACCAGCGGATGGTCGGGGATTTCGCGCTCGCCGACGATATTCTCCAGACACGCGACCTGGTCGGGAAACACGCTGGCCAGCAGATCCTCGCTGCGCATGCGCTGGATCGGCGCGGGCACCTTGCGGCCGCCCTGCATGCGCGGCAGCGCCAGCGCGGTGGTGGCGTTCCAGCGCCAGCGCACGGGGAACAGCGGCGCGTCGAGCAGGGCCTGGGTCAGCACATGTTCGGCGCTGCCCGAGTGCAGGTAGCGGGCCACCTCCGCCAGCGGGAAGCTGTGGCTGGTCGACAGCGAGAGCACGATGGCATCCTCGCTGGCTGCGGCCTGCAGCTCGAAGTTGAAATTGCGGCAGAAGCGCTTGCGCAGGGCCAGCCCCCAGGCGCGATTGATGCGACTGCCATAGGGTGAATGGATCACCAGCTGCATGCCGCCGGACTCGTCGAAAAAGCGTTCCATGACCAGGGTGTCGTGCGTCGGCAGCGCGCCCAGCACGGCGCGCGCGCCGCCCAGGTAATCGGCGATCTGCGCGGCAGCACCCTCGGGCAGGTCGAGAGTGTCCGCAAGCCATTGCCGGGCGGCATCATGGCCGCCATCGGCGAACTGTGATTCCAGGCTGGCGCGCAGGCGTGCCACGCCCGCGGACAGTTCGTCGCTGCGGCCGGGCGCCTCGCCGATCCAGAACGGGATGCTGGGGCGCTGGCCCTGTGCGTCCTCCACGCGCAGCCGGTCGCGTTCGACACGCAGCACGCGGTAGCTGTGATTGCCGAGCTGGAAGATGTCGCCGGCCATGCTCTCGATGGCGAAATCCTCGTTGACGGTGCCGATCAGGCTGCCTTCCGGTTCCAGTTCCACCCAGTAGTCGGCAGTGTCGGGGATGGTACCGCCCGAGGTCAGCGCAGTGAGGCGCGAGCCACGCCGAGCGGATAGCCGCTGGTGCACGGCATCGCGGTGCACCAGAGCCGCACGTGCGCCGCGACGGGTGGTGAAGCCCTCGGAGAGCATGCGCAGCACGGCGTCAAAGGCTTCGCGCGCAAGAAGGGCGTAGGGCTGTGCGTGGCGTACCAGGTCGAACAACGCCGCCTCGTCCCAGTCCCGGCAGGCGACTTCGGCCACGATCTGCTGCGCCAGCACGTCGAGCGGCGCCTGCGGCAGGCGCAACGCGTCCAGTTCGCCGCGGCGCACGCAGTCGAGCAGCGCCGCACATTCCACGAGATCGTCGCGCGATACGGGGAACAGGCGCCCGCGCGGGGTACCACCCAGGCTGTGTCCGGAGCGTCCCACGCGTTGCAGGAAGGCGGCGATGGAACGCGGCGAGCCGACCTGGCAAACCAGTTCGATGTCGCCGATGTCGATGCCCAGCTCAAGCGAGGCGGTGGCCACCAGGACGCGCAGTTCGCCGTGCTTGAGGCGACGCTCGGCGTCCAGCCGGTGTTCCCGTGACAGGCTGCCGTGGTGTGCGGTCACCGCGTCCTCGCCCAGGCGTTCGCCCAGCGCGCGCGCCAAGTGCTCGGCCATGCGCCGGGTATTGACGAATACCAGCGTGGTGCGGTGCTCGCCGACCAGCACGGCAATGCGGTCGTAGACCAGCCCCCAGGCATCGCCCGAGAGCACCGCCTCAAGAGGCACCGGTGGCAGCTCCAGTGCCAGGTCGCGTGCGCGGGTGTAGCCCAGGTCAACGATCGTGCAGCCGGTGTGCGCCGGGTTGCCTGCCGCTGATGCGTTGCGCTGCGACGCCCCGTCATTGACGGCCGAAAGTGGTCCGCAGGCATCGCCGAGTGGCGCGAGGGCCGGGGTAGCCCCCGACCCGACCAGGAAACGCGCCACCCGCTCGATCGGGTGTTGCGTCGCCGACAGCCCGATGCGCAACAACGGTCGCTGGCACAGCGACGCGAGCCGTTCCAGGCTCAGCGCCAGATGGGCGCCGCGCTTGGAGCCGGCCACGGCATGGATCTCGTCGACGATCACCGTGCGCGTGCTGCCGAGTACGCTGCGGCCCGATGCCGAACCCAGCAACACGTACAGCGATTCGGGCGTGGTCACCAGGATGTGGGGTGGCAGCCGGCGCATGGCCGCTCGTGCGCGCGGCTGGGTATCGCCGGTGCGTACGGCCGTGCGGATGGCCACATCCGGAAATCCGCGTGCCGCCAGTTCGGCGCGGATACCCTCGAGCGGTTCCTCGAGGTTGACGTGGATGTCGTTGGACAACGCTTTCAGCGGCGAGACATAGACCACCTGGGTGGTATCGGGCAGCGTGCCACCGTGGGCCAGGGCCTGGCGTACCAGCGCATCGATGGCGGCCAGGAAGGCGGTGAGTGTCTTGCCCGAGCCGGTGGGTGCCGCGACCAGGGTCGGGCGGCCGTCCCGGATCGAGGGCCAGGCCGCGGTCTGCGCCGCGGTGGGCGCATCGAATCGTGACCGGAACCAGGCGGCGACGGCCGGATGGAAGTCTTCGGGAACGAAAGTGCGGTCGGTGGGGCTCACCGAAGCCATTCTACGGCCCTGCCGTCGCAGGCTTCGAGACGACGGGCGTCCTGCCGCGCCAGGTCCAGTCCGGCACGACAAAGCGCGCGGGGCAGTTGTCCTGCGGAATCGGCGCGTTCATCAGCGCATCGCCCTGCGGGAAGCGACCGAGCGCCTTGCGCGGCACGGTGATCCAGAGCTGGGCGAGCAGTACACGGCCGTGCCGGCCCTTGCCGCAGCGCAGCTGCAGTGCACGCGGCGCGCGGGCATGAAAGGTCTTCCGGAAGACGGCGACGACCTGTGCACGACGCACCTCATGCCCGCGTGCACGGCGTTCGAGGTAGCGCCCAAAGGCGCTGTCCACCACCGCCTGGCGCATGTGCAGCGCGGTGCGGAAGAACGCCTCCGCGTCATAGCCGAAGCATTGTGCATGCTTCTCGTATTCGTGTCGCAGCAGGCTGAACGGAAGATGCGGCATCAGCTCGTCCAGCGTCCGGCGTGTGCCGGGTACAAGATCCAGCGGATGCGTGTCGCGCGGATAGAAGGCGCAACCCTTGCGCCACCATGCCGGGGCGGGAATGTTACGCCGCACGAGGGACATCGGACGCGAAGGCCACAGTCCGTGCAGCCCGATCAGAGCACCTTCGGGCTGGTCCGGCAGGCAGTGTTCGACACGGCAGAAACCCGGCTGCCAGGTCAGCGCAAAGGTGTAGTGGCCGAAATCCCCGTGCCGAGACGGAATGATCGGTGCCTTGCCGAGGGCGCAGGCTTGCGCAGGCAACAGAAGCAGGAGAAAGAGAACGAACAGGCGATCGGTGCGCATGACGGAACCCGGGGCAGGAGACGGCAGGCAAGGCGCAGATGCGCCGCCCAAGCATACACCGAGGGTCCGCGCATGCCGCGCAGCATGAGCCTGTGCGCAGAAATGCCTACCATGCCGCGGCGGAGGGTATCTATACTGGGACGCAGCGGTCTTGTGCAACGAACCCGGATCTGGCTCGAAGAATCCTGCCGAGAGGTGACAGGCGCTGTCCATGAATTTCACCGCACTGCCCGACTTTCTCGCCATCGGCGGCCTGGTCCTTGCCTTTGCCGCCTTGCTGCGGCGTGCGCGGCAGACCCGGCTGCAGTACTGGCTCGTGGGTTGGGTGCTGTTGCTGGTGCACATCCTGGGACAGTTCATCAGCCAGAACACCGACGATCCGGTATCGACCATCGCCCTCACCCTGGCCGTGGCCATGTTGCTCTACGCCTGTGCAGCCTTCATCTGGGCCAGCCAGGACAGCCGCCGGCAGCTTCGCTGGCATGGCCTGCTCCAGGCCATGCTCACCGTGACCCCCGACGCCCTGATGTACGCGGCGGTGATCTACGCCATGGCGCAGGTGTGGATATATGCCGCGCTGACGATCGCGGGCCTGGTGACGGCGCTGATCTGGTACCGCGATGGAAGGCGGCACGACGAGCGACGCAAGCGCGGTCTGCAGGCTGCCGCCCTGATCGGCGCATACGGTGTCCAGGCCGTGCTGTTGGCCAGGGGCAAGGGCGATTATGCGATCAACTGGTCGCTGTTCTGGCATTACCTGGTGGCCGCGCTGTATTTCCGCATGTCCTCGGACCACAAGGGGGTCGGCGTGCGCTTCACGACCTGGAGCTTTGTCGCCTGGGCGCTGGTATTCCCGGTCAGCGTCATCATGGACATGATGTGGCCACATGCGCACGTGGACAATGAAGTATGGAACCTTCCCAAGTTCCTGGTGGCCACGGGCCTGATCTTCACCCTGCTCGAGGAACAGATGGCCCAGTCCGAATACGCGGCATTGCATGACGACCTGACCGGGCTGCCCAACCGCCGTCAATTCATGTTGAGCCTGCGCGAAGCCGTGCGCGCGGGTAACCGCATGAAGGCGCAGCCTGGGGTGCTGGCCCTGCTGGTGATCGATCTTGACGATTTCAAACGTGTCAATGACACGCATGGCCACGTGATCGGCGATGCGTTGCTGCGCGGCATCGCGCAACGGTTCCGTGGCAGGCTGCGCAAGGTCGACACCCTGGCCCGTCTCGGCGGGGACGAATTTGCCGCCATACTGCCGTGTGTGCCGGATCGTGCCACTGCGCAACGGGTCGTGGAGAAGTTGCATGCCTGTCTGCAGGAACCGTTTGTGTTCGGTGACCTGCAACTGAGGATGGAGGTCAGCATCGGGATGGCCGTCTGCCCCGAGGATGCGACCGACGAAGTTCGCCTGTATGCTTTTGCCGACCACGACATGTATCGTCACAAGCCGGATCTTCGGCGCGTGGTGGCTCCGGGTCAGATGCGACTGGAACCGTTCGATCCGGGTCCCATCAGGGGGTGAGCCAACGCTGCCGTCGGCGCGACGCGCGGTCGGCCACACATGGGCGAGCGCATGAAGGTTATTCCCATCGACAAACTTCAACCGGTCCTTGTCACCGGCGCGACCGGCTACGTGGCCGGCTGGATCGTCAAGCGGCTGCTCGATGCCGGTGTCACGGTGCATGCTGCGGTACGCGAGCCCCGGCGCGAGGACAAGGTCGCGCATCTCAAGGCGCTGGCCGCCGATGCACCGGGCAAGTTGCACCTGTTCGCTGCCGACCTGCTGCAGGATGGGTCGTATGCCGCGGCCATGGCCGGATGCGGCATCGTTTTCCACACCGCCTCGCCCTTCACTTCGCAGTTCGCCGATCCGCAGAAGGATCTGGTTGACCCGGCCGTGCAGGGTACGCGCAACGTGCTCGACGAGGCCAAGCGCAGCGACAGCGTACGGCGCGTGGTGCTGACCAGTTCCTGTGCGGCGATCTACTGCGACGCCATCGACTGTGCACGTGCGCCCGGGGGCCGGCTGGACGAGACGGTCTGGAACACCACCGCCTCGCTCGATTACCAGCCGTATTCGTATTCCAAGACCGCGGCCGAGCGCAGCGCCTGGGACATTGCGCGTGCGCAATCGCGCTGGCAACTGGTGGTGCTCAATCCCTCGCTGGTGGTCGGGCCTGCACTGCAGGCGCGGCCGACTTCGGAGAGCTTCCGCATCGTGCAGTCGATGGGTGATGGCACCCTGCGCATGGGTGCGCCGCGGGTCGGCTTCGGTGCGGTCGACGTGCGCGATCTCGCCGATGCGCACCTGGCTGCGGCCTTCCTGCCGCATGCTTCGGGGCGCAACATCGTGTCCGCCCATGAAACCGACCTGCTGGCCATGGCCAGGACCCTGCTGCCGCGCTTCGGCAAGGCTTATCCGATACCGCGGCGCGCCATGCCCAAGTGGAAGACATGGCTGTTCGGCCCCCTGCTGGACCGCACTATCACGCGCAGATTTGTCACCCGCAACGTTGATGTCCCGTGGCGGGCGGACAACAGCAAGGCGATCCGTGAGCTTGGCCTTGCCTACCGGCCGCTTGAGCAGTCCATGCAGGACATGTTCGAGCAGATGATTGGCAGCGGCATGCTGCCGCAACGCCGGCCTTTGCAGGACCCGAGGCGGGTAACGTGATCCCGCCTCACTCTGCGTTCAGGGCACCAGGGTGACCCGGGTGCGCGGGTTCGGGTTGCCGAAGACGAAGATGTAGACGTTGTATGGACCGTAAGTCTGCGGTGCGATGCCGCGCTCGTAGTAGAGCAGTTCCTGGCGCGAAAGCTGACCGCTGCCATCCAGGTCCGCGTCAGTGAAATGCAGGCGCAGGTCTTTCATGTCCCGGGGAATCTCGGCCCGGCTCAACACGCCGTTGTGGTCGCGGTCAAGCTGGCTGAAGAAGTAGACCTTGCGTTCCGTGCTTACGATTTTCGCGCCGGGCATGTTCCCGACCGTGGGCGATACGGAAAGTTTGGCCGGCATGGCATCGACGGGTGTGGCTGCGCCGACAGGCAGCGCCGTGACGGCCAGAACGAGGGGGGTGAAGGCGATGTAGCAACGGATGTTCATGGCATGACCTCCGGATGGAGTCGCGCAGGGCGCGTTGCCAGTGTCCGTCCACGTGCCATCCGGGCGGGGTCGCGCCGGCGCGTGCTTGAAGCTTCCCGCACATATCGGGAAGCCGGAATTCACGCTACGCCGATCTGCATGTCCGCGCAACGCCGGGGCATGGATTTCAGGCCGCTATCTCCGCCACGCCGAGACGCTCCGGTTCTGCATGTGCAGGTGCCACGACAAGGGCAGCGGTCAGGCACAAGGGATTCAGCTGGCTGCAGATCGACCCGCAAGAGCACGGGCAAAGCGCTGCAGTCCGGCCCACTGCTGTCCGAAGAAGCCTTTCTCGTTGTCGGCATCGATGGCCGGATCATCGACGCCGCAAGGGTGTGCTTTCTCACCATACAGCGCGGTACCGAACAGGATGTCCCAGATCGGGAACACCAGCGCGAAATTGCAGTTGTGCAGGTGCGGTCGTTCGGGGTCGATGCGCATGTGATGCAGCCGATGGTAGGCCGGATCGACCAGCAGCTTGTCCAGCACCGGACCGAAGCGCACGCGCACATTGGCATGCGAGAAAATCTGTACCAGGTCACCGAGCACGATCAGCAGTGCATAGTCGACCGGTTGCACGCCGATCAGGAACGCGACGCCGGTGATGATGAGGATCTCGAACAGGTCGTCCAGGTAATGGTCGCGATCGTTGGACCAGCAATTGAGCTGGCGCTGGCTGTGGTGCAGGCTGTGCAGCGCCCACCACCAGGGCACAGCGTGCTGCAGGCGGTGGATCAGGTAGTAGACCAGGTCGAAGATGGCGAAATAGATCAGGAACTGGACGATGTCGTGGTCGCGCAGCACCGGTGCCAGCTGAGCCAGGGTGACCAGCGCATCCGGGCCGTTGCCATGACTGCCGTCGGTCAGCGTGCCGATCCAGTACACGAACGGTTGCAGCATCAGGTAGGTGAAGATCGGCATCACGCCGAAGTATTTCAGCAACGTGTAGAAACGGTCGATGCGCGCGTAGCGACGGTTCGTCCAGTGTTCGCGCGGGATCCAGCCTTCCATGGGGCGGAAGACGAGCACGATGCAGGCCACTTCGGCCGCGCTGATCATCAGCGCCGTGGCAATCGCCACGGGCGAATCGGTCATGCCGGTCAGGTGCAGGGCCGACAGCAGCGGTGCGATGCCGTGCACAGCAAGCACGGTGATCGCCAGATGCCAGGGATTCGAGAATGCAGCCATGCCAGCCAGATACAGGGTCGAGCCTGCGCGAAAGTATATCCGCCGCAGGACGATCCGGAGGCGGAGGTCGGCCCGTGAGCTTCCAGGAGTAGGGGTCGCACATACGCAAGCAGCCGCGCTTCCCGGGCATGCCGGCTTTTCTTCTCATTTTCGTGAAATAGCCAGGGCCAATTGCCTGAATGGTCCGGATGCCCGGCCCGAACCGGCTTGTCGCGCTTACTTGGCATCCACGGCCCAGACACCTAGGATGAACCGGTGCAGCGGGCTGGGAGGGGCGGATGTTTCACGAATACATCCAGTACGATGCCACCGGCCTGGCATCGCTGGTTGCGCGCGGGGAGGTGAACCCGGCCGAGCTGCTGGAGGCCGCCTTGGCGCGCATGGCCGCGCTCGATCCAGACCTGGGTGCGGTGTGCCTGCCGATGGAGGCCATTGCCCGCCAGCGCGTGCAGCAGCCGCTGCAAGGATCCTTTGCCGGCGTGCCGTTCCTGCTCAAGGACATGGGCCAGGACTATGCCGGCGTGCCATCGACCCAGGGCTGCCGGGCGCTGCGTCATTGGATTCCCGAACGTCATGATCATTTCGTCGAGCGGGTGCTGGACGCCGGGCTTGTGGTGTTCGGCAGGACGGCGACACCGGAATTTGCGCTCAAGGCCGAAACCGCACCGGCGATCTGGGAACATCCCACGCGCAATCCCTGGGACCTGTCGCGCACACCGGGCGGCTCTTCCGGTGGTGCGGCGGCAGCCGTGGCGGCCGGTATCGTTCCGGTCGCAGGCGCTTCGGACGGTGGCGGCTCCATCCGCATCCCCAGTGCCTGGTGCGGCCTGTTCGGTCTGCGTCCTTCGCGAGGACGCACGCCCATCGGACCGCATGCCGGCGAGCACTGGGAAGGCGCCACCAGCCAGCATGTGATCAGCCGCAGCGTGCGCGACTCGGCGCGCCTGCTGGATGTGTTGGCCGGCTCGCATGTGGGTGATCCATTCGTGATCGCACCGCCGTCAAGCAGCTATGTGCATGCCTTGCATCGACCGCCGGGACGCTTGCGGATCGGCTTTTGCACGCGCTCGCCGCTGGGCACGCCGGTGCATCCGTCCTGTGTCGCGGCGGTGGAAGAGGCCGCCAACCTGCTGGAATCCCTCGGTCATGCGGTGGAGCCGGCCGAGCCGTCTATCGACGGCCACGCGCTGGCGCGCAGTTACATCACCATGTATTTCGGGCAGGTGGCGGCTGCAGTGGAACGGGCGCAACGCCTGAGCGGCGCGCGGGAATCGGCATTCGAACTGGAAACACGCGTTCTCGCCCTGCTTGGCCGCACGATCAGCGCCGGCGAATACGTGTCCCGGCACCTGGAGTGGAATACCTGCGCGCGGGCGCTTGGCGCCTTCTTTGAGGGCTACGACCTGTACCTGACGCCGACCACGGCACAGCCGCCCCACCACCTGGGCGAACTGGACACCCCGCCTATGCAGCGACTTCTTGCGCGGGCGGTGCTGGCGTGTGGTGCCGGTCGCCTGCTGATGATCAGCGGCATGGTCGATGAACTGGTGGAAAAGAGTCTGTCCCGGGTGCCGTTCACCCAGCTGGCCAACCTCACGGGAACCCCGGCCATGTCGGTTCCGATGCTGTGGCACGCAGTGGAGAAGGACGGGCCGAGCCTGCCGTTCGGCGTGCAATTCGTGGCACGTTTCGGTGCGGAAAACACCTTGCTGCAACTGGCCGCGCAACTGGAACTGGCCCATCCGTGGGCGCATCGCCGCCCTCCCGACCCCCGGAGGGCATCGCATGGATAGCCGGCATTGTTCACCCGCCTCCTGCAGTGCCGGCCCCATGACACGCCCTGCGCGGTTCTCACTCGGTCGGGGTGCTCGATGTAGTGCAACAACGCCTGCATGCCCCTCGGTCGCGAAACCCGCGCATGGCATGCTCCTGAACCGGCTTGCCACGGAAGCTGATGAATGATGCAGACCAGGTCTCGTACCGTTTTGAGCCGTGCCGCAGTGCGCGCCTACTACGACCGTTTCGGAGCGAAACAGGACAGCCAGGGTTTCTACGAGGAGCCTGCGATCGATGCATTGATCGCGCACGCCGATTTCGAGCACGCTCAGCAGGTATACGAGTTCGGCTGCGGTACCGGCAAACTGGCGCGCCGCCTGCTGGACCAGCACCTTCCGGACTCGGCCCGCTACCTGGGTTGCGACCTCAGCCCGGTCATGACCCGGATCGCCCAAGGCCGCATCGAACCGTATGCAGCACGGGCCCGCATCGTGCAGACCGAGGGCGAGGTCCGGTTCCCGTTCGAGGACGGCACGATCGACCGGGTGGTGTCGTGCTATGTACTGGACCTGATGTCCGGCGAGGACATTCGCCATTATTTCGCTGAGGCCCATCGCGTGCTCGCTCCGGGCGGGATGGTGTGCGTGGCCAGCCTCGGCCACGGCGCGGGGCTGCTGTCGAGCATGGTGTCGATGTTGTGGTCGGGGGTCTTCCGTCTGGCGCCTGCCCTGGTCGGCGGTTGCCGGCCGATCGAGCTGGAGACCTACATCGACCCGGCACAGTGGCAAGAGTGCTACCGCAATACCGTTACGCCCTTCGGGATACCCTCGCAGGTACGCGTTGTGCAGACCCGACGAACCTGAAGTCGTGGACGCCGCAAGATGCGGCTGCCCCGGCCATCACCCGCACGAGGCAAACAGCATGCCGCTCAGACTCAAACGCATCGGACCACTTTTTTTCGCACGGCTACTGTCCCTGGTCATGGCTGGCTATGGACTGGCTGCAGGCTGCTTGTACGCTTTTGGCGGCCTGCTCCACGACCTGATCGTCACTCGGTCCCTCAATGCAGGCACCGCGCTTGCTTTCCTGGCCCTGGCCGGCATGCCGGCACTGTTCGCAGCGGCGGGTTTTGCAGCAGGCTGTCTGGGAGCGCCGATCTACAATGGCTGGGCACGCTTGCGTGGCGGCATCATGCTGGACATCGATACGGAGTGAGCGTATGTGCCATCCTGAGGGCAGTGTTGAAATTCCGTACGCCGGGCAGACAAGTTTGGTGGGCCCACCAGGATTCGAACCTGGAACCAAGGGATTCGCGTGACCCGGAGGTTTCCCTTCGGCGCGGACTATCTCTTCACCCTTCGACGAGGCGGATGGGGTGCGGGACGCTCGAGCCTGTGATCAAGGGCGCTCAAGCCCTCAGGTAGTCTCTGCACCTTCCGGCGGTGCACCGCCGGCTTGGCTCAGGGTTGCCACCGGCCGAACCGCTGAGGTTTCCCTGAATTCATCCCGTTCCCGTCCACGCATTCCTGCGTGGCGGCACCTTTCGATGAGTCCCCTGCTCTAACCGTTGAGCTATAGGCCCATTCGCGCAAGTGTACCCGACCGCATAGTCAACGTGCAGTGTGCATTGCTCCCCGAGTGCGGTAGAAACCGTGGCAGGCGTTGCGTCAAGGCGCAACCGATTCGCGCATCGCGTACATCCCGGTCGGCCCTTCCGGGCCTCCTACGCGGATCGGGCGAGGCGGCGGCGGTTGTGGCGCAGGGCATCGGTGGTGAGCAGGGCCAGGGCCAGCCAGATGATGGCGAAGCCGAGCCAGTGGCTGGGCGGCATGGGTTCGTGGTTGATCGCGACCGCGACGATGAACTGCAGCGTCGGTGCCAGGTACTGCATCATGCCGAGCACGCTGAGCGGCAGGCGACGTGCGGCGGCGGCAAAGAAGGTCAGCGGTGCGGCGGTGACCACCCCCGTGGAGGCCAGCCACAGCATGCTGTCGAGGCCTTCGCTGGTGAAATGGGTCTGCCCGCGGCTGTCCAGCCAGGCCAGGGCGCCGATGGCCAGTGGCGCGAGAAGCAGGGTCTCGATGCCCAGGCTGGTGACTGCCCCGGTGTGCCGGCCCGCGTAGTTTTTCACCAGCCCGTACAGTCCGAAGCTGCCGGCCAGGCTGAGCGCGATCCAGGGCAGCTCGCCGTCGCCAATCGCGATCACCGTGACCGCGACCAGGCCCACGCCCATGGCCAGCCACTGCAGTGGCCGCAGGCGCTCGCGCAGAACCACCACACCCAGCACCACGGTGAGCAAAGGGTTGGTGAAATAGCCCAGCGATGCCTGCAACACTTCACGATGATTGGCCGCATAGACGTAGATCAGCCAGTTGGTGGCGATCAGTGCCGCGGCCAGGGCCAGGAAGCCGAAACGGCGAGGATTGCGAAGCGTTTCCAGCACATGGCCCAGCGCCCCGGTGAACAGCAGGATCCCGGCGCAGATCAACAACGTCCACAAGGTGCGGTTGGCGACGATTTCGAGGTCCGAGGCAAAGGCAATGCGCTGGAAATACAGCGGCAGCACGCCCCAGATGCCATAGCAACCGAAGGCGAAGAGCAGGCCGCCACGGCGTCGGGCAGCTTCGGTGTGGGTATCGGACATGGTTGGGGACTCGTGGGGTTGCGGAGGTGTGGGCGCGTCGCTTGACCTTCATCCCGGCTTCAGCCGGAATCCAGTGCCCTGCCGCGGCATCAGGGTCCGGGGTTCGTGCTTTCGCAGGAATGACGGTCGGGCATTTCGAGTGTAGCTCGCGGCAATGACGCGGGACTGGCCAGATCCGGCCAAGGGGCTGGAAATGGAAAACGCCCGCGGGGCGGGCGTTTCCAGGACATGGGGCGCAAGCCGGATGCGAGTCACCGGTAGCGCGTGCCGGATCAGTCGTGGTCGAGGAACGAGCGCAACTGCTCCGAACGGCTCGGGTGACGCAGCTTGCGCAGGGCCTTGGCCTCGATCTGGCGAATCCGCTCGCGGGTGACGTCGAACTGCTTGCCCACCTCTTCCAGGGTGTGGTCGGTGTTCATGTCGATGCCAAAGCGCATGCGCAGCACCTTGGCCTCGCGCGGGGTCAGGCCGGCGAGGATGTCGCGCACGTTCTCGATCAGGCCGGTTGCGGTCGCCGCATCGACCGGCAGGTCGACATTGACGTCCTCGATGAAGTCGCCCAGGTGCGAATCCTCGTCGTCGCCGATCGGCGTCTCCATGGAAATCGGTTCCTTGGCGATCTTGAGCACCTTGCGCACCTTGTCTTCGGGCATCTCCATGACCTTGGCCAGCTCTTCCGGCGTCGGCTCGCGGCCGAACTGCTGCAGCATCTGGCGGCTGATGCGGTTGAGTTTGTTGATGGTCTCGATCATGTGCACCGGGATGCGGATGGTACGCGCCTGGTCGGCGATCGAACGCGTGATGGCCTGGCGGATCCACCATGTGGCGTAGGTCGAGAACTTGTAGCCACGACGGTATTCGAATTTGTCCACTGCCTTCATCAGGCCGATGTTGCCCTCCTGGATCAAATCCAGGAACTGCAGGCCGCGGTTGGTGTACTTCTTGGCGATGGAGATCACCAGGCGCAGGTTGGCCTCGACCATCTCCTTCTTGGCGCGGCGGGCCTTGGCCTCGCCGATGGACATGGCGCGGTTGATTTCCTTGATGTCGGCCAGCGGCAGGTACAGCGCCGCGGCAATGTCCGCAAGGCGCTGCTGTTCGGTATCGATCTCCTCGCGGTGCTTCTTGACCGCGGGCACCCACTTCTGCCGCTTGCGCGCGAGTTCGGCACCCCATTCGACGCGCCCCTCGTTTTCCGGAAATATCTTGAGGAACTCGCTGCGCGGCATCCGGCACTGCTTGACCAGGATGTGCATCAGGGTGCGCTCGTGGCGGCGAATGGTGTTGACCACTTCGCGCATCTTGCGCACGAAGCCGTCGATCAACACCGAAGGCAGCTTCAGGGCCAGGAAGGCTTCGGCCATCTGGTCACGGATCTTCGCGACCTTGCGGTCCTCGATCGGATACTTGTCGGCGGCGCGCTGGAACTTGCCGTACATCGTGCGCAGTGCCTCGATGCGGCGCTCGACCTCTTCCGGGTCCGGACCGTTGTTGACGTTCTTCTTCTCGTCCTCGTCCTCGTCGTCGTCGTCGTCCTCGTCGTCGTCCTCGTCACCGTCGCTGTCCTTGGCGCTGTCCTTGGTGTCGTGGTCTTTTTCGTCGTTCTCGGTCTTGCTCATGACGTCGTTGGGATCCTCGACGTCGTTGAAGCCGGCGAGGATCTCGGACAGGCGCTTCTTGCCGTCCTTGTGCAGGTCGTATTCCTCGATCAGCAGCTGGATCGCCCACGGAAAGCTGGCCAGCGCGGTCTGCACCTGCAGCAGGCCTTCCTCGATGCGTTTGGCAATGGCGATCTCGCCCTCGCGGGTGAGCAGTTCCACCGTGCCCATCTCGCGCATGTACATGCGTACGGGGTCGGTGGTGCGCCCGACCTCGGCGTTGGCCGCCGAAAACAGGGCGACGGCCTCTTCGGCAGCGGTGTCATCGTCGTTGCCAGTGGCGGCATCGGGGTTGATCATGTCGCTGTCGGGGGCTGACTCGTGCACCTCGATGCCCATGCCGTTGATCATCGAGATGATGTCCTCGATCTGCTCCGAATCGACGACGTCGTCGGGCAGGTGATCGTTGACTTCGGCATAGGTCAGGTAGCCCTGCTCACGACCCTTCGTGATGAGCTGCTTGATCTCGGATTGCTGTTGGTGCGACTTGTTGTTTTCCATGGATGAAACCGCAGGACCCGGAACCGTTCAGTATACCCAGATGGTGACAATTTGACCACTGTTCAAGACTGCCGTGAGCAACGAGGCGTCTAGCAAAAAGCATGCCTGACAAGGGTTTGCGGGCGCGTTCCAACTCCGGACCCACGCAATCTGCGGTTGCAGTCGCCGGTGCGACGAAGAGCGTCTCAGCGGGCCTGCAGCCAGAAGGTGACCGGCCCATCGTTGACCAGGGCGATGCGCATATGGGCGCCGAAGCGTCCGGTTTCCACCATGGGATGGGCCGCCCGCGCCAGCTCGACCAGTTGCTCGAAGCGAGCCTGGGCTGGTTCGGGGGCGGCGGCACCCTCGAAGCCGGGCCGCATGCCCCGGCTGGTGTCTGCCGCCAGGGTGAACTGGCTGACCAGCAGCAGTCCGCCCCCGGTATCACGCAGGGAGCGGTTCATCCGGCCCCGGGCATCGGCAAACACGCGGTAGCCGAGCAGACGTTCGAGCATGCGGCGGACCTGCCGATCACCATCGCCGGGCTCGACCGCAACCAGTGCCAGCAGCCCGGGGCCGATGGCGCCAACGATATCGCCATCGACGAGGACGCTGGCTTCGGTGACACGCTGGATCAGGGCGATCATGGATGGCAGTGCATAGGAAGTCGGAATCCGGGAAGCATAGAGCATGCCGAAGTCAGTAGGCATGTTGGGACGAATGCACGGGAATGACCCGAGGTTCCCGTCCGGGCGGCCAACACCCCGGAGCCCTCAAACGCCCATCCACGCATACCCAGGCCAGCCACTTCGTTACACTGACCCGATGCGTCCAGACGTCACCCTCCTGTACGGACTTATCCGGCTGCTTTCATTGCTGCCCCTGCGCCTGTTGCATGCCGCAGGCGGCGGCCTGGGTTTTCTCATGAATGCCATGGGGACACGTGCCCGGCACATAGCGCGCGTGAACATGGCCATTGCGCGGCCGGATTTGCCGGTGGAACGGCAGCGCCGGCTGGCGGCGGCGTGCCTGCGCGAACAGGGGCGCTCGATCCTGGAAATGGCCAGCGTGTGGGGCGGCGGAGCGCGGCGGGCGCTGCGAAGGGTACGCGAGGTACGTGGCGAGGAACACTTCAAGTCGGCCCTGGCCAAGGGTCGCGGCGTGATCATCGCCGCGCCGCACCTGGGTTGCTGGGAACTTCTCAACTACTGGCTGTGCAGTCGCACCCCGATGGCGATCCTCTACCGACCGCCGCACCTCAAGGCACTGGAGTCGTTGCTGCGCAAGGTACGCGGGGACCTGGCACCGGAACAGGTTCGCGCCGAGGGTGCGGGCGTGCGCACCCTGTTCAAGCGCCTGGCGGCGGGCGGTACGGTCGGTATCCTGCCCGACCAGAAACCGCGCCAGGGCGAAGGCCGTTTCGTGCCGTTCTACGGACGTCGAGCGCTGACCATGGTGCTGCTGCCTCGCCTGGCCGCGCGTACCGGCGCCACGGTGCTGTTCGCTTTCGCCGAGCGGCTGCCACGCGGTGCCGGCTATTGCATCCACCTGATACCCGCCCCCGAGGGGCTGGACGATAGCGACCCGGACCGCGCCTGCACGGCGCTCAACCGCGGCGTGGAGGTCTGCGTCGAACGCGCCTTCGCGCAATACCAGTGGGCTTACCGCCGGTTCACTCCGGCGGCACCGGGCGAGTCCAATCCCTACGAGGATTGATTGCCTGCGGCGTCACGCGCGAGACGCCGCAGGAAGACCTGCATCTCCTTCTGCGCCTGGGTGTCACCGCGTGCAGATGCCGCCGCAATGCCTTCGCGCCAGGCCTCGGCGGCTTGCACGGGTTCTCCCGCGCCCTGGTGCGCCTTGCCCAGCAGTTTCCAGGCGGCCGAGTAGCCGGGATCGAAGGTCACCGCCGCGCGCAGGGCAGACACCGCTTCGGCATGTCTTCCGGCTTCGAGCAGCGCGCTGCCGAGGGCAAAGCGCAGCAACGCGCCATCCCGTGGACTGCCGACCAGAGCCTGCAGGGCGTCGATGCGGGCAGTCATCCCTGTACCGGGCGATAGCGCCAGTAATCGGGCGAGGGCAAGAGCCGGGTGGGAGTGTCCGGTTCCGGCGGCGTGCGCCCCGCGCGGTACGCGGCCAGTGTGTCGGCGCGCCACACCACCAGCCAGTCGTTGCGGAAGGGCTGGACCAGCAGGGCGTAGCGCAGATCCGGTGCGTGCAGTGCCTTGTTGGCGGGATAGGTCACGATCAGCCCGTGCGGATGGCGGCGCGCAAAGGCTTCGATGTCGTGGCGGTTGTGCAGGGCCGCGACCGGCTGGCGCAGGCGCGCAGCGAACATGAACTGACCTTCAGGATAGCCCACGCTGGCTACCGCATGACCTTGCGACTGGGCACGGGCAAGCAGGTCGGCGGTCGGCTTGAGGTCGAAGGACGGCCACAGCGTCAAGGTGAACCACGCGCTGAACGCGAAGGCGCCGACCAGTCCGCCGACGGCCATGCGGCGCACTTCGCCGCGACCGCGCAACAACATGAGCACGCCGAGCAGCAGGTAGACGATGGCGAAATACCGGCTGTAGCCAGCCAGGTCCACGGCCCAGTGGCTGGCCAGGATGCCGTGACCGGCCAGTGAAGGCAGCGCCAGCAGGAAGGCGCCGATGAGCAGGCCGCCCACTGCCAGTGGCCAGGGACCCAGCCATGGCGTCGCGGCAAGCTGCGGGCGGCGCTCGCGCAGCACGGCCACGGCGGAAGCGAGCAGCATCACCATGCCGCCATATTCGGGCAGCAGATAGTACAGCTGCTTGCCGCTGACCAGCGAAAAGCCCAGCAGCACCGGTAGCAACCAGGCCAGCAGGAAACGCAGGCCCGGATCGAGCGGCCTGCGTAGCAGGATCAGGGCGGCCCAGGCCCGCGGCCATGCGGCGAAAGGGAACAGCAGGACCGGCAGCCAGGGCAGGTACCACCAGAAGGGTTCCGCGTGGGCAAATGCATGGACCACCCGGCCTCCGGTCTGCTTGAACAGCACCTGCTGCATGTAGGCCGGGCCGCCGATATGGATCGCGGGGACCAGCCAGGCCGCAAGCAGGGCAAGCCCGCCGAGCATGGCGAGCGCACCGTAGCCATACCAGCGCGCGCGTTCGCGCCGTGCGTAATCGTTCCACAGCGGCCCCAGCAGCCAGGGGAAGGCCACGTGCAGCAGCATGACCGGCCCCTTGGTCAGCAATCCCGCGCCGATCAAGATGGCGAAACCGATCCACCGCGGGGCATCACGGTGTGCCGTAGGCGTCAGGCACAACAGGGAGGCCAGCACGCAGTTGGCCAGCAGCACCTCGTACATGATCTGCTGGCCGAACAGGAACCCGTAAGCCAGTCCGGCGAGCATCCAGGGGGTGAGCCGGGCTACCCAGGGCCGGTCGGGGAACAGGCGTCGTGCCAGTGTCGCGGCAAGGACCAGTTCGGCACCGCCGAAGGCAACTTCCAGCACCCGTGGCCACGTATCGCCAACTCCGAATGCAAACCAGCCAAGGTGGATCAGCCAGAACAGCAGCGGTGCCTTGTCGCTGTAGGGCGCGCCATTGAACGTGGGCACGATCCAATGATGACCGCTCCACATTTCCCAGGCCACGGCCAGGGTGCGGGTGGAATACATCGGCATCGGGCCGTGCGCGAAGATGGCCAGCAAGGCGAGTGCGAGCCACAACGGCAGCCACGGCCACGTGGCGCGCAGCGATTCGACAAGGGGTAGTGATTTTGGAGGCATATGACGGATTCAGGGGCCCCAGTAGCCGAGGCGGCGCCGGATCTTCAGCTTGCGCCACAGGTTGAGCGGCTTGCGCCTGCGGTTGCGCGCGCCGGAGGCGATGAACGCCTCGACCGCATCGAGTACGCGATCACTGGAGTGTCCGTCGTGGTAGGGATGGATGGCCCGGCCGTAGTCGCGTATCGCCGTCATCAGTTCCGGGGGTCGCGAGAGCGCGCGCTCGATCGCCGGCTCGAATGCCGTCACGTCATGAATATCGATCAGCTGCGGGCCGGGGCGGCGATTGTTGAAGGTCACCACCGGCTTGCCGGTGAGGAGGAACTCGTTGAGCGCCGAGGAGGTGTCCGAGCACATCATGTCCACCTCGGGGAACAGTTCCAGGATGTTGTCGTTGTCGGCAAAGCGAAGGTGCTCGTTCTGCAGCGCCTTGTAGCGCGCCACGGTCTCGGGGTTCATCTTCGGGTGGAAGGTGACGATCCAGTTCCAGCGTCCATCGCGCGAAAGGTGCCTGACCTCCTCGTACAGCGTTTCGGCAGCGCTCCAGGATGGCGAAAATGTGGAGTGGTAGAGGATCACCGGCGGGGTGCGTACCGGAGGCAGCTTGTCGGGCTGGAAAAGCGTGGCAAACGGGTCGAGTTTGGGCCAGCCGGTTTCGCAAACGCTGAAATGGCCAAGCTTTTCGGCCATGTCGCGAAAGGATGCCGTATCGCGCGGGCCGGTCGTGCAGTACAGGTCGAAAAAGCCGCGGATATAGATATGGCGGGGCTTGCCGGCGTCGAATCCATGGAAGATTTCCGCTTTCACGCCGGGGAAGAAATGCGGCACCGCGTTGGACGGGGTGAGCACCGCTCGCGGTTGATAGGCGCGCACCTCGGTCGGGGTACGCAGCCAGACCTCGCCGGCGACCAGGTCCTCGCCGCCGGGGCCGTCGAAAAACCAGGCGGCGCTGTCACCGCGTGCGCGGATCGCTTCCTGCAGCGGTCGCAGGATGGCGAGGGCGTAGCGTTCGGAACCGTACAGAAGGTAATGCCTGGGCATGGAATCAGCGGTCCAGTCCGTGTCGGGCGAGGAGGTCCGCGGCCAGCTCGACCGAGTCGGGGTTGCGGCACATCTCGTAGTAGCGCATGCGCTTGTAGACGGCATAGCTGGCTGCGGTCTGTGCGATGATGAAACCGCGCCATCCATCGAGGAAGGCGCGGCGGAAGAGGTAATCCTTGAGAAAGGCGCTGAGGAAGACCAGTGGCACGTCCCACATCCGCGGCTTGCGTCGACGGCTGTGCCAGTCGCGCGCCTTCAGTTCCGAATAGCGCACGACCTTGAGGCTCTTGTGCACCAGGGTCGGGTTGTGCAGGTGCTGGAAGGTGTTGCGCAGGGTGGTTGATGCACCCTCGAAACGCAGCGATTCATGTACGCGCACATCCGCCCAGCGGGCGCGGTCGCGATGGTAGAGCCGGGCCATGCGCTCGCCCAGCATCGGTCTGTACCAGCGCATGGGCGCACCCATGAACAGCGTGGTACGCCGTAGATAGACCGCGGCCAGCGTGGAGCCCATCAACTCGGGCAACCGTTGCTGCATCTCGGCGGCAAGTTCCGGCGAGAGGTATTCGTCGGCATCCAGGGTCAGGATCCACTCGTGCGAGCACTGGGTGGTGGCGAAGTTGCGTTGCGGGCCGAACCCCAGCCAGTCCTGGTGCACTACCCGCGCGCCATGCGTCTCGGCGATGGCCACGGTGTCGTCGGTGCTGCCGCTGTCGACCACCAGCTTCTCGGCCGCGAACGGCACGCTGTCCAGGCAGCGCGCGATATGGGCGGCCTCGTTGAATGTGATTACCACCAGTGTCAGGGGCAGGGTTTGCATGAGGTCATTCTAGACGGGCTTGCCGGGAGTGGCACGTTCCCGTGGCCGGTCCGGGTCTGGCCGGGTGACTTGCCGCGTTTCAGCCGCGGGTCTCAGTGGACGATTTCTCCAGACCTTCCCGTGGCCCCGCTGTGCGTTGAAAGCGGCGTCTGTCCGAAGGCGCAGGCCAGGGCGGCGGCTCCCCAGGCAAGCCATTTCACGGCGTGCTTGCGGCGCAGGAAAAGGCTGTACATCAGTACGACGGGCACGCTGGCCAGCGTGATCTTGAGCAGGTACCTGTCTGCAGCGCCCTTGCCGAGGTATTTGCGGGTAATCAGATACTTGGATCGTGCGTAGTGAAAGCACCGGTGGAACTGGGTCCTTGCATTGCGTGCCGACGAGCCGCCGCCGGTATGCACGATGCTGGCGGCAGGTTCCAGCAGGCACGAAAAACCCGCTTCATGCATGCGCAGACACAGGTCGTCGTCTTCGAAAAACAGGAAAAAACGCTCGTCGAAACCTTCGACAAGGTGATAGGCATGTGTCCTCACGAGTTGGCAACAGCCGTGGACCCATTGTGCGCTGCAGGTCGCATCGGGGACACGGTAGGGCGTCCTCCTCGTGCGTATGTGGAACGCCTGGCGGTAACTCTTGCGTGGCTTGAGCTGGCGATTGAAGCTTTGCGGCGCGACAATGGCAGCACCCGGATAGCGCTGCATGGTTTCGATCAGCTTGTGCAGGGCATCGGGTCCGATGTCACAGTCGGGATTGAGAAACAGGGTCAGTGGCGTGCGCACCCTGCGCATCGCCGTGTTGCAGGCCTTGCCGTAACCGTCGTTGCCAGGATTTTCGATGATCGTGGCGTGCGGCAGGGAGGCACGCATGGCAGCAACGGTGCCATCGGTGCTCGCATTGTCGATCACGATGATGTTCTGGAACGACCGCAACGTGTCGCAGAGCGACTCGACCAGTTTGCGGCTCTGGTAGGTAACGCAAACGATCGTCACGTCCCTGGTGGTGTTCTCGGACATCATGCGGACTCGGGCAGTGCGGTTTCGGGTCGTGTCCTTGCCCTGGCCAGCGGAATGCAGGCCAGCAGGAGGACGAATACGTTGCGGTGCGTGAAGTCGGCCCACAGGCCGTTCGCGAGGCCGGCAACCAGATAGATCAGCAGGATGCTGGCGTAGATGCCCTGTTCAGGCGGGTCCAGGCGGCTGATGTAACGCGCCAGCAGGAACAGCAGGACCAGGAAAATGAGCAATCCGACTGTGCCTTGCTCGGCCAGGATCAGCAGCATTTCCTGATGCGGATGTCCCATCACGTAACCGTGCATGTCGCGCGTGCCCTCGATGGAGCGCTTGTACAGAGGCGCCCACTGGTGCAAGCCATGGCCGAAGATGGGTGCCGATTCCACGATCGGAATGGTCTTGCGCCACAGTTCCAGGCGGATCCCGGTGGGCGTGGCGACGTGGTGCTTGAGGTACAAATCGGTCTCGGACACCAGCGAGTGGACCAGACGGGTGCGAATGTTCGGTACCAGCAGGGTTGAGGACAGAAGAACCACGCCAAGGCTGAAAAACAGCACAACGGAGCGCCATGAGGTGCGTCCGCGCAGGAAGATCCACCAGCCCCAGAATGCGGCCAGCGGAAACAGCGTGAGATAGGTCGTGCGGCTCTCAATCATGAAGAAGATGTTGATCAGCCCCAGAACCACTGATCCCAGGAGCAGGAGCTTGTCGCGCCGTGAGTTTGTTTCCAGGCTGGCAGCCACGGCCATCGACAGGTAGATCAGCAGCGCCAGGCCCTGCTGGGTGTATTCCTTGAACACCGAGTCGACCATGAACGGGTTGTGCTCCACCCGGGCCCGCTGCGGGATCAGTCCGAACGACATGCCGTAGGACAGGGCCAGTGTGACCAGCACGGCCACGGCAAAGCCGGCCAGCGCGCGATGGCGCCATTGCGTGGTCTGCAGTAGCGAGGCCATGACCAGCGGGTACAGGCAGACCCACACGAAGGTTCCGCGCAGAGGAAGGCTGGAGGTCAGGTACCAGGTATGAAACGCGCTGAGCACCAGCACGCCACACCAGACCAGGAAACCGCGCGCGACCGGGTGGCGGATCGCCATCGTCCAGCGTTCGCGCGTATGGCTGCCGAGCAGGGAAAACACCAGACTGAGGAAGACCGCGATGTTGGTGCCCGGCTTGTTCACCGAGGCAAAGAACAGGCTGGCCACGGCGCACCAGCGGCCTGCGGTGAGCAATCCGTCGCGGGTCACAGCCAGCCGGGAGCGGTGTTCATCGGGCATGGACATCCTCGCCGGTATCGGCACGACAGCCGTGGGGCCTTACGGTGCTTGCGGCGAGGAAAAGCAGTACGCAGGCCGGGACATGAACTGAATCACGAGAGGGTGACTGGTGACTGGGTATGGTCTTGTCCATGACTGTTCGTCGTCCTTCCTGTGGCATTCAATGCGAACCCAGGCCGGATGTACGGGCGAGGGAGCAAACTGCGCGAGGTATTCTGAACCGGCAGCGAGAGGTTGCATCTCGCTGAAACGGCAGCGAATCGAGTTTGATATGGAACACTCTCAAGTCCAAGACTAAGCGTGCCATTGCCATGGGGGACATACTGCACCATGCGCTGTGGATGAATCCATAGGATGCCTGTCATTGTACGCGGCGAATGCATAAATCCGATGTGAAGGTGCTTGCGGTTTTTATACGTACAATGGAATGGTTCACATAAAAGCGTGTGCCACGCGAACTCTCGCACATACCCATCGGAACGCGAAAACTGCCATGAACAGAACCCTGGTTACCGGAGGAGCCGGTTTTCTCGGCTCGCACCTGTGTGAACGCCTGCTCGAGGCCGGCCACGACGTGCTGTGCGTGGACAACTACTTCACCGGCAGCAAGCGCAACATCGCGCACCTGATGGATCATCACTACTTCGAGGCCATGCGTCACGATGTGACCTTTCCGCTGTACGTGGAAACCGACCGCATCTTCAACCTGGCCTGCCCGGCCTCCCCGGTGCACTACCAGTTCGATCCGGTACAGACCACCAAGACCAGCGTGCACGGGGCGATCAACATGCTGGGTCTGGCCAAGCGCGTGAAGGCGCGCATCCTGCAGGCCTCCACCAGCGAGGTCTACGGCGATCCGGAGGTACACCCGCAACAGGAATGCTACTGGGGAAAGGTCAATCCGATCGGCATCCGCGCCTGCTATGACGAAGGCAAGCGCTGTGCGGAGACACTGTTCTTCGATTACCACCGCCAGCACGCCCTGGACATCAAGGTGGTGCGCATCTTCAACACCTACGGCCCGCGCATGCATCCCAATGACGGACGCGTGGTCAGCAATTTCATCGTGCAGGCGCTCAAGGGCGAGGACATCACCATCTACGGCGAAGGCACGCAGACGCGAAGCTTCTGCTACGTCGATGACCTGGTCGAGGCAATGCTGCGGATGATGGACAGCGAGGCCGGTTTTACCGGACCGGTCAACATCGGCAATCCGTTCGAGTTCAGCATGCTGGAGCTGGCCGAAAAGGTGCTGGCGATCGTCGGTGGCCGCTCGAAACTGGTGTTCAAGCCCCTGCCCGCGGACGACCCGCGCCAGCGCCAGCCGGACATCACGCTGGCCCGTGACAAGCTGGACTGGGAGCCAAAGGTGCAACTGGACGACGGCCTGAAGCAGACCGTGCGCTATTTCCGCGACCTGCTGGAGGCCTGAGCCGGGATGTCTGCCGATACCACCTTTTCCGTGGTCGTCACCAACTACAACTACCGCGATTACGTGGAAAAGGCGGTGGACAGCGCACTGGCGCAGTCGCGCCCGCCGGCGCAGGTGATCGTGGTCGACGACGGTTCCACCGACGGGTCGCCCGATCGATTGCGCGAACGCTACGGCGACGACCCCCGGGTGAGTTTGCTGCTGGGCGAGAATGGCGGCCAGCTCGCCGCCTTCCACCGCGGACTGGCGGCCTGTCGCGCCGATGTGGTGTGCTTTCTCGATGCCGACGATTACTGGGGCCCCGGCTTCCTGGCGCGCATCGGGGAAATCTACGACACGCGCCGGGACATCGATTTCGTGTTTTCCGACATCCAGCTCTTCGGCGACGAAAACAGCTGGATGGGCTTTGCCGACCGCGCCATGGATCTGGGCTACACCGTCGTCAGCACCTACATGCTGGCGCACTGGTACGGTGCGCCGACCTCGGCCCTGTCGCTGCGCCTGCCCATGGCGCGCCAGGTGCTGGACCTGCCCGAGGACTTTCGCGCCACGTGGCGGCTCTCGGCCGACAACTGCCTGGTCTACGGCACCGGTGTATTGGGCGGGCGCAAGTACTACCTGCCGACCGGTGAGGTGTTTTACCGCATCCACGGCAAGAATGGCTGGTGGGGCAACCGTACGCGATCGAACGAATTTCTCAACCGTTTCCGTTCGCGCTGCCTGATTCAGTACTACGCGCAGCAGATTGGCCTGGACGAAACATGCGTCGAGTACGCCAAACTCGAATTCAAGACCAAGCCGGAACCGAGCTGGCGTGAGGCCAGGCGCTACGCCATGTTGGCGCGAAGGCGCCCCGATATGTGGTGGAAGAACCTGGAGCGAGTGGTGGCCATTCTGTGGTCCGTATGGAAACGGCGCAGGCAAGCGCCGCGCGAATACCGTGATCTCCATTAGACCAGCACCGGGAACGCGCATGCGGATCAGCGTCGTCGTCATCACCTACAACTGGCCCGAGGCCCTGCACGCCGTGCTTGAAGGACTCGCGCGACAGACCCAGCTGCCCGACGAGGTGATCGTCACCGACGACGGCTCGGACGAGGCGACCAGCAGGCTTGTGCGCGACATGGCGAAGGATTATCCGGTGCGTCTGGTGCATGTCTGGCAGCCCGATGCCGGCGCGCGCATGAGTCGTGCGCGCAACCGCGGCATTGCCGCAGCCCGGGGGGACTACATCGTGCTCGTGGATGGCGACATGGTGCCCGAGCGCCACTTCATCGCCGATCACCGCGCCTTCGCACGTTCGGGCTGTTTCGTGCAGGGTTCGCGCATGCTGCCCGACGAGGCCGCCAGCCGCCGCATGCTCGCGCGCGGGCGCTACCGCCCGCATTGCCTGAGCCGCGGCCTCGAACGGCGGCGAAACGCACTGCGCCTGCCCTGGCTGGCGCGCATGTGGGCGCGACCGCGTCTCAGCCGGCGCGGTATCAAGAGTTGCAACATGGGCTTCTGGCGTGCGGACCTGCTTGCCATCAATGGTTTCAACGAGGCGATGACCGGCTGGGGGCGCGAGGATGCAGAACTGGTTGTGCGTGCATACAACCATGGTCTGTTGCGCATCGACATGCGCTTTGCCGGGCTGGCCACGCATCTTTGGCACCAGAGCCGCAAATATCGCGGACGCAGCATCAATGACGACATTCTCGATGCCACCGTGGCGCATGCCCTGAGCCGTTGCGACCGGGGCCTGGACGCCCATCTGGCTGAGTTCGAATCACCTCCGGCCGACCTGCGCGATGTTGCAGACTGATTCCCGATTTCTCTGGGCGCGTATGGGTTGCAATGCAGACCATCACTACCCGTCGGGCCCGCAACCCGACACCAGCGCCGCGGCGGGCACCAGCCACCAGTCGCGGCGGTTGGCGCGTCCCACGAACACGGCGCGATCGCGCCGCACGCAGTCTCCCATCGCCGGTTCCTGCACGAACAGCCTGCGCCCGGCGGGATCGGCACGCAGCCACTTCGCCCCGGCGGCGAACTGTTGCGGCCACGGCCGCAGGAAGCCGAACTCGGTGACCGGTCCCTTGGCCATCAGCAGGTTCTGCTCCTTCCAGGCGACCAGGCCCAGGCTGACGCCCGGCCCGGCCAGCGCCCGCGCGCGCTGCATCACCCCCAGCGCCGAGCGCTCGCGGTTGAGCATCGGGTAGCCGACCAGGCCGTACAGCACGAACACCCCGGTCAGGAACAGCGCCCAGCCCGCGGCCGCGCGGCGCACGCGAAAGATCCCCGCGAGCACCAGGCCCAGCGCGGCCATGGCCAGCAGCAACGTCCAAAGATGCGGGTCGAGGCCCTCGGTCAGCCGCGCCAGCGCGCGCGGCGGATGCGCGCCGCGCCCGAGCAGGGCGAGCGCGCCCAGCAGCAGGGAAAGGCCTAGGGTGAGGCCGAACAGCGCGCGCAGCGGGCCGGCCCGGCGCAGCAGGCCGGGCAGCAGCGGCGCCAGCGCCAGCGCGGTCATCGGCAAGGCGGGCAGGATGTACACGTCGCGCTTGCCCGGGCTCAGCGAGAAGAACACCAGGACCCACAGCACCCAGCCCAGCGGCAGCAGGAAGCGCGCATCGCGCCGTTTGAGTCGCCGCCACCAGGCGGGCAGCGCCCACGGCAAGGCCAGCGACAGCGGCAGCCAGTCCGTGGCGATGATGCCGAGGAAATACCAGGGAGGCTGCAGGTGTCCGCTGGGCGCGGCGTAGCGTTCCACGGTCTGCCCGAACAGGATGTTGCGCAGATAGGCCAGGTGCGCCGCATCGCCCTCGTGCAGCGCGGTCCAGGCCATCGGCAGCAGCCAGCCCAGGATCGGCAGCAGGAACAGCGCCAGCGAGGCGGCCCAGCGCGCGGTGCCCTGCGGCCGTGCCAGGTGCCGCCAGCCTTGACGGCGCGCGAGGGCGTAGGGCAGCAGCATCAGCAGCGCAAGAAAACCCACGCCCTTGGTGATCACGCCGAGCCCGGCGAACAGGCAGCCCGCGGCCATCCAGCGCCACGCCGGGCCCAGCAGCAGGTTGCGCAGCAGGCCGTAGTTGGCCAGGGTGACAAAGGCCACCAGCAGCGGATCGATCTGCGCGTTGCGGAACTGGTAGGCGAAGTGCACCGTGAACAGCATCGCCGCCGCGCCCAGCAGGCCGCTGCGGTGGTTCCACAGCCGGCGGCCGAGGTCGTAGACCGCAGCCACGCAGGCCAGACCCGCCAGCAGCGAAGGCAGCAGGAAGGCCACCCGCCAGCTGCGGGTCAGCAGGAAGAACAGCGCCTCCAGCCACATGAACAGCGGCGGCTTGTCGGGATACAGTTCGTGGCCGCGATGCGGAAACAGCCACTGGCCGTGTTCGATCATGCTGCGGGCTGCGAGCACGAAGCGCGGCTCGTCCGAGGGCCAGGGATCGCGCAGGCCCAGTCCCGTGCCCAGCAGCACCAGCGCGAACAGCAGCAGGGCGAACAGCTCGATGCGTGCGCTGGTGAGGACCAGCGGACGGGCGTGGGCGAGCGGGACGGGGCGTTTCATGGGCGGCAACGCATGGGTGGCGGACGATCGCCCGAAGCATAGCCGAGTGCGGCTATACGGCCCGTTTTTCCAGCAGTGCGTAGAACATGCCGTCGAGTCCGGCCTCGCCGGGCAGGATCTGCCAGCCGGGGCCTGCCGCGTGGCCTGCGGGCAGGCGGATCGGGCAGGCGGTGGCGTCCGGATGCGTGGCCAGGAACGGTGTTACCACGCCTTCGTTCTCCGCACGCAGCAGCGAGCAGGTGATGTAGAGCAGTCGCCCGCCCGAAGCCAGTAGCGACCAGAGGCTTTCGAGCAGCGCGCGTTGCTGCGCCACGAGGACGGGCAGGTCGGAGGCGCGGCGGTGCAGGCGCACGTCCGGATGGCGCCGCATCACGCCCGTGGCCGAGCAGGGCGCATCGAGAAGAATGCGCGCGAAGGGCTGTCCGTCCCACCAGGTTTCCGGCGCGGCCGCATCGGCGGTGAGCAGACCCGCTGCAAGGCCGAGGCGAGTGAGGTTCTCGCGGATGCGCGCAAGACGCGCGGCATCGCGGTCGAGTGCGAGCAGCTCGAGGTCGTGGCGTTCCAGCAGATGACAGGCCTTGCCGCCGGGGGCCGCACAGGCGTCCAGCACGCGCTGCCCGTTGTGCGGGTCGAGCAGCGTCGCCGCCAGCTGCGCGGCGCCGTCCTGCACCGAGAAGTCGCCGTCGGAGAAGCCCGGCAGGCGGGCCACGTCCGTGCCTTGCTCGAGCACCAGCGCGTCTTCCGCGAACGGATGCGGCCGCGCGGGATGGCCCGACTCGGCCAGGCATGCGGCCAGCGCCTCGCGGCGCATGCGGCGACGGTTCACGCGCAAGGTCATCGGGGCTTCGAAGTTGGCCGCCTCGAGCACGCGTTCGGCCGCCTCCGGCCAGTCGTGCATGAGCGCTTCGATGTACCAGCCCGGTTGCGCCCAGCGCGTCTCCGGATGGCGCGCGAGTAGCACGAGCAGGGACGCGCGCTCGCGCTGCCAGCGGCGAAGCACCGCGTTCACCAGGCCTGCGAGGCGCGGCTTGCGCAGTGCGCGCACCGCCTCGACGGTGGCTGCCACCGCGGCGTAGGGCGGCATCCCGAGGTCCTCCAGCTGCACCAGACCGAGCACCAGCAGCGCGTGTACCACCGGTTCCCGTCGGCGCAGCGGCCGTTCCATCAGATGTCCCAGTGCGGCGTCGTGGCGCAGCCAGGCGCGTGCCCCGGCCTGCACCAGCGCGTGCAGCAGCGCGCGGTCGCGCGCATCGTCGAGCCGCGGTGCAGCGGTGGCCAGCACCCCACGCGAGGAGGCACCGCGCAGGGCAATCTCGGCCAGCGCCTCGGCAGCCAGCGCGCGCACGTCGGGTGCTGTACGGGGTGGCATGGACTCAGATGCCGGCGCGCCGCAGCTGCGGGCGCGCATTGAGGTAGTCGGTGGCCGACACCGGACGGCCACCCGCGCGCTGCACGCGCACGAGGCGCAACACGCCTTCGCCGCAGGCCAGGTCCAGTCCCTCCGGGCCGGCCGCGAGCAGGCTACCGGGCGGCGCCGTGTGCGTGTGCTCGAGGGCATGCGCCTCCCAGATGCGCAGGCGCTCGCTCGCCACCTCGGCTTCGGCCACCGGCCAGGGGTTGAAGGCGCGTATCTTGCGTTCCAGCTCGGGTGCTGGACGCGTGAAGTCCAGCCGCGCCTCGTGCTTTTCAAGCTTGTGCGCGTAGGTGGCGTCCGCCGGATCCTGCGCGGTGGCAGCCAGGGGCTCGCCTGCCGCAAGCCGTGCCAGGCCCTCGGCCAACACCTTCGCGCCGAGGGCGGCCAGGCGGTCGTGAAGTGAGCCACCGGTCTCGTCCTCGCGGATCGGCGTGCGCTCATGCAACAGCACGGGTCCGGTGTCCAGTCCGGCCTCCATGCGCATCAGACACACCCCGGTCTCGCGGTCTCCGGCGGCGATGGCACGCTGGATCGGTGCTGCACCGCGCCAGCGAGGCAGCAGGCTGGCATGCACATTCCAGCAGCCGTGCCGGGGCAGGTCGAGCACCGCTTGCGGCAGGATCAGGCCGTAGGCAATGACGATCATCAGGTCCGGCCGGTAGGCGGCAAGTTGCGAACGGGCGTCCTCGGTTTTCAGCGAGACCGGCTGCTCGACGGGCACACCGGAGGCGAGTGCGAGTTGCTTGACGGGCCCCGCCGTGAGCTTGCGGCCGCGTCCGGCTGGACGGTCGGGCTGGGTATAGACGGCCACCAGCTCGGCCTGGCTGTCGAGGCAGGCGCGCAGGCCCGGGACGGCGAAATCGGGGGTGCCGGCAAACACCAGCCGCAGGCGACGTGCGTCAGGCACGCAGTCAGCCTGCCTGGCGGCGCTGCTTGTCCAGCTTCTTGAGCAGAATGGATCGTTTCAGCGGCGAGAGGTAGTCGACGAAGACCTTGCCCTGCAGATGGTCCATCTCGTGCTGGATGCAGACCGCCATCAGGCCCTCGGCCTCGAGCACGAACGTCTTGCCGTCGGCGTCTTCGGCCTCGACCTGCACCCAGCTGGCCCGCTCGACATCGGCAAAAATACCCGGGAAGGACAGGCAACCTTCCTGTTCCATCTGCGTGCCACGTCTTTCCAGGATGCGCGGGTTGCACAGCACGTGCGGCTGGTTGTCATGCTCGGACACGTCCATCACGAACAGGCGCTGGTGGCAGTCGACCTGGGTCGCCGCCAGCCCGACGCCGCGCGCGGCGTACATGGTCTCGAACATGTCGGAGACCCGTGTGCGCAGGGCATCGTCGAACACCGCCACGGGCGCAGCCTTGGTGCGCAGGCGCGGGTCGGGGAATTCGAGGACGGTGAGCTTGCTCATGGGTAATAATCCGCTTGCAGGCGACAATCTGCGGGCAATTCGGCGAAAACCAAGTCTCGTGAGGCGCTAGCATGGCCATTGTACGTCGATGCGGCCTGTGTCGCGAATCGGGGTGATTGCATTTGCGTTGGCACCCGATTCCGCTACACTCGCAAAAACCTTGGGGGAACGGGGGATTACCCGTCATGCTTAAGAAATCGCTTGCCCTGCTCGCCGGTTTGCTGGTGACCGTCGCGGTCTTCGCTGCCGGTGCCCAGTTGCGCCCGGGTCATCCTGACACCTATGTGGTGAAGAAGGGCGACACCTTGTGGGACATCTCTGCACGTTTCCTGCGCAAGCCCTGGTTGTGGCCGGAAATATGGCAGGCCAACCCGCAGGTTCGCAATCCGCACCTTATCTATCCCGGCGATGTGCTCAACCTTTCCTACGTCAGCGGGGAAGGACCGGCGGTGACGCTCAAGCCGCAGGCCATTGTGGAAAAGAACCCGATCCCGGCGATTCCGCTCGACCGTCTGCAGATGTTCCTCCGGGACCTGCGTGTCTTGAGTTCGGAAGATCTGCAGCGTGCGCCATACGTCCTGGCATTCGGGCAGAACCGCTTGCGCGGCGTTCCAGGGCAGTTCCTGTACGTGCGCGGCCTCGGCAAGGCCACGCCAGGCCAGGAATTTGCCGTGGTGCGCCCGTCGATGGTGTTCCGCAAGTTCGGAACCCAGCCCTCGCCGGTGGCAGACAGGCTGGACAGCAACGTGTCCATGATCAGCGGCCCCTGGCAGGAAGACACGCGTGAAAACGGTCATTTCGGTCTGGGCGAGCAGATCGGCATCGAGGTCGAAGTCATCGGGCATGCACACTACATGCGCGGCAGTGATCCCAGTACCCTGCTGCTTGATGCCAGCACCCGGGAGATCCGTCCCGGCGACCGGTTGTTGCCGGTCGACAAGCATCCCTACGACGCCACTTATTATCCGCATGCGCCCAGGTCCGTACCCAAGGATGCACGGGTGCTGGCACTGGCCGATGCGCTCTACTCCGTCGGTCCGCGCGGCGTGGTTGCCCTGTCGATTGGTCGCAGCGACGGCGTCGACAACGGCCAGACCTATGCCATCTTCCAGCCGGGGGCCACGGTTCACGACGATGTGGCCAGCAGCAGCCTGCGGCGCGGAGTCGGCGAGGAAGTCACCCTGCCGCCCGAGTTTGTCGGCCACGTGATGGTGTTTCGTACCTTCGACCACGTAAGTTACGGCCTGGTGATGGACGGCGTGCATCCGGTGCGTGCCGGCGACCTGCTCAGGATGCCCGAGTAGGTCGAACTGCCGGTCACATATCGGCCCTGGACTACACCACGGCGCGGCTTCGGCCGCGCCGTTTTTACTTGCCGGCGGCCTAGACTGCCGAGGCATGGACAGGGACGACGATCAGCATGCCTGGCTGATCCTGCTGCGGACGCCAGGACTGGGCTCGGCCCGGCTGCGCGAACTTTTGCGGCAGGCCGGCGACATCCATGCCGCGCTGGCTCGGGCGCGGGCGACGGATGCCGGCCGTATCGGCCCGCGTGCCGCAGATTGGCTGCGTGCACCCGACCCCAAGCGGATCGAGGCCGATGTTGCCTGGCTTTCCCGCTCCGGGCACCGGTTGCTGCGTTGCACGGATGCGGACTTCCCGCCGCAACTCGAAGCGATGCCGGATCCGCCGGCAGCGTTATTCGTTGCCGGAAACACCGCTCTCCTGCTGCGACCCCAGGTGGCCATCGTCGGCGCGCGCCATGCCAGTCCGGACGGGTGTCGCCATGCGGCCGGCTTCGCCCGTGCCCTGGGTGCTGCCGGACTGATCGTGACCAGTGGCCTGGCGGAAGGTATCGATGCCGCTGCGCACGAAGCGGCATTGGCGGCATCGACCGGAACCGTGGCCGTGGTCGGGACCGGCCCGGACCGGGTCTATCCCGGCAAGCACGCCGGGCTTTCGCGATCGATCGTCGAACAGGGTGCGCTGGTCAGCGAGTTTCCTCCCGGCACCGGTGCACGGCCGGGACATTTCCCGCGCCGCAACCGCATCATTGCCGGCTTGTCGCTGGGTACGCTGGTGATCGAGGCGGGACTGCGCTCAGGTTCGCTGATCACCGCGCGACTGGCCGCCGATGCGGGACGGGAAGTCTTCGCCGTGCCCGGCTCCATCCGCAACCCGCTGGCGCGTGGCTGTCATCGGCTGATTCGCGATGGTGCCAGCCTGGCGGAAGGGGTGGACGACCTGCTTCCCCTGCTGGCGCCGCTGGCACGGGCACAGGGCGTCGAACTGGCGGCACGCCTGGAGGCGGAACCGACTTCCCCGCCGCCAGCAGCGCAGCAACCGGCCGATGCCCTGTGCCGGCGCCTGCTGGACGCCATCGGCCACGATCCGGTCACCCTCGACGAGGTCTGCCAGCGCAGCGGCCTGGAGGCGGCGCAGGTGTCACCGCGCTTGCTGATGCTGGAACTTGACGGCATGCTCGCCAGCCAGCCCGGAGGCCGCTACCAGCGGTTCGGGAAGGATCCGTGAATCGCGCGCTGCTTGACAGCCCGCAAGGACGTGTGGTCCCACTAGATATAGGAGTGCGCACGGGCACCATGGCGCTTTCACCATAATTTGCAATCCAGGCGGACATGCATGGCCAAGAATCTGCTCATCGTCGAGTCACCTGCCAAGGCCAAGACGATCAATAAATACCTCGGCAAGGACTTCACGGTTCTGGCGTCCTACGGGCATGTGCGTGACCTGGTCCCGAAGGAGGGGGCAGTCGATCCGGACCGGGACTTTGCCATGAAGTACGACGTGATCGACCGCAACCAGAAACACGTTCATGCCATCGAGAAGGCAGCCAGGCAGGCCGAGGCCATCTATCTGGCAACTGACCTTGACCGCGAGGGCGAGGCCATCTCCTGGCACATCAGCGAAATCCTGCGTGAACGGGGACTGCTCGACGGCAAGGATGTGCACAGGGTCGTGTTCAGCGAAATCACGCCGCGCGCGATCAGGACAGCGGTGGAGCATCCGCGGGCGCTATCGCTGGAGCTGGTGGATGCACAGCAGGCGCGACGCGCGCTCGATTACCTGGTCGGCTTCAATCTGTCGCCGGTCCTGTGGCGCAAGGTGCAGCGGGGCCTGTCCGCCGGTCGGGTGCAGAGTCCGGCATTGCGGATGATCGTCGAGCGCGAGCTGGAGATCGAGGCCTTCCGGCCACGCGAATACTGGACCATCGAGGCCGATCTTCGGCACCCGGACGGGGCCTTCCGCGCACGCCTGACACGGCTTGGCGGCAAAAAGTTCGAGCAGTTCGACCTGGGTAACGAAGACGCGGCACACAGCGTGCGCAAGGCCTTGCTGGAGACGGCGGGCGGACGGTTCACGGTCGGCGAGGTCAGCAGCCGCGAACGCAAGCGTCGACCGGCGGCACCCTTCACCACCTCCACCCTGCAGCAGGAGGCCGCGCGCAAGCTGGGTTTTTCCACCAGCCGCACCATGCGGGTCGCGCAGGGCCTGTACGAAGGAGTGGCACTGGGCGCGGAAGGCAATGTGGGCCTGATCACCTACATGCGTACCGACGCCACGGCGCTTTCCGATGAAGCAGTGGCCGAGCTGCGAGAGGTCATTGGCAAGGATTTTGGCGCCTCGGCCCTGCCCGAGAAGACCCAGGTCTACAAGGCCAAGTCGAAAAATGCCCAGGAAGCGCATGAGGCGATTCGTCCGACCTCGGCAGCGCGACGTCCAGGTGATGTCGTGCAATATCTCAATGACGACCAGCGCAAGCTCTATGAACTGATCTGGAAGCGCACCGTGGCTTGCCAGATGATCCATGCCCGGCTCAATACCGTTGCAGTGGATTTTCCGGTTGGCGATGCCATGTTCCGAGCCACCGGCACGACCATCATCGATCCGGGTTTCCTGGCCGTGTACGAGGAAGGCCAGGACAACAAGTCCGCCGAGGACGACGACAGGAAACGTCTGCCGCCGCTCACCGCAGGCGACGTAGTGCCGCTGGCCGACATCCTGGCTGACCAGCATTTCACCGAGCCACCGCCACGCTATTCGGAAGCCAGCCTGGTCAAGACCCTCGAGGAATACGGTATCGGCCGGCCGTCGACCTATGCTTCGATCATCCAGGTGCTGTTGAATCGCGAATACGTCTGGCTCGACAGCCGACGTTTCCGACCGTCCGACGTGGGCCGGGCAGTGAGCAATTTCCTGACCGAGCACTTTACCCAGTATGTCGACTACGATTTCACCGCGCGGCTGGAAGACGAGCTGGATGCCGTGAGTCGTGGCGAGGAAGCCTGGGTCCCGTTGTTGCAACGGTTCTGGACGCCTTTCAAGCAGCAGGTCGAGGAGAAGATCGAGACTGTGGATCGCGGCCAGGCCACCGGCGCGCGCGAGCTGGGCACCGATCCCAAGAGCGGCAAGCCGGTGTCGGTACGGTTGGGCCGCTACGGACCCTATGTGCAGATCGGCACCCGCGAAGACGAGGACAAGCCGCAATTCGCCAGTCTGCGTCCGGGACAGAGCATGCACACCATCGAGCTGGACGAGGCGCTCGAGCTGTTCAAGTTGCCACGCACGCTCGGCCAGGCCGACGACGGCGAGGAGGTCAGCGCCGGCATCGGTCGTTTCGGGCCATTCGTGAAAAAGGGTTCGACCTATGCCTCGCTGCCGCGCGAGGAGGACCCGCATACCGTGAGTTTCGAGCGGGCGATGGAACTGATCCGCGAAAAACTGGAAATGCTGGCCAATCGCGTGATTCGCGAGTTCGACAGCGGCGTGCAGGTGCTCAACGGACGTTACGGTCCCTACATCACCGACGGCGAGAAAAACGCCCGCATACCCAAGGACCGTGAGCCGGCCTCGCTCACCGAAGCCGAGTGCAGCGAGCTGTTGGCAGCAGCTCCGGTACGCAAGCGGCGAGGCGTGGCGGCCAAGGCAGGAAAGAAGGCGACCGCGAAAACAACCAAAAAAGCGACTGCGAAAAAGGCGACTGCGAAAACGGCTCGGAAGGCGACCGCGAAAAAGGCCAGGAAAACGGCTGGCAAGTCCACTGCGAAAACGGCCAGAAAGGCCACAGGAAAGAACACGAAAAAAACGGCGAGCAGCCCCGCTCCGACATCACGCAAGGCCACCCGCAAGTCCGGCACCGTGGGAGAGGATGGATGAAGCCGCTGGATTTCGCGCAAGCTGGGCATGGCCGGTCATGCGTATTCGCGGACTGCGGCATTGTCGCGATGGCCGGGGGCGGGCCGTGCCGTGTGCCGTGTTCGTGAATGGTTGCCGCTAACGGACCCGGGGACATGAACCGCGAACACGAATCGCAGCAGCAGATCAGTGGGTGGATCGGGCCAGAAACCCTGCCCCTGCTGGGTGCCGGGCGGCCCGATCACGTGGTGGCCTGGCGCAACGGTACGCCGGTGCGGGCAGACGTGTTCCTGGCCCATGTGCGGCAGGTTCACCGCTGCCTTGTACCCGGCAACGGCGTGGTCAATCTGTGCGAGGACCGTTACGACTTCCTGGTCGCGTTTTGCGCCATCGTGCTGAGCGGCCAGGTCAATCTGCTTCCGCCTTCGCGCGCGCCGCAGGCAGTGCAGGAGGTCATGGCCGCGCATCCGGGGTGCCATGCGCTCGGTGAATGTGTCCCCGAACATGCGCCGCCGGGGTTCATGCGCATGCCTGTCCTGCACGCGGTGCTGGACGGGGTATTCGACGTACCGCGTATCGCGGCCAGCCAGCCTGCTGTGATTGGTTTCACTTCCGGATCGACCGGTCAGCCCCAGGCCAACCTCAAGACCTGGGGCGCTCTGCAGGCCAGCAATGAAGGCAACCGCAGGGTGTTGCGTCCGTGGATCGGCGATATCTTCCAGATCGTCGCGACGGTGCCGCCGCAGCACATGTACGGACTGGAGATGTCGGTGCTGCTGCCCGTGCTGGGAAGAGCGGCTGTACATGCCGGCAAACCATTTTTTGCCGCCGACATCGCGGCGGCGCTGGAACAGGTGCCCGAACCGCGATTGCTGGTAACCACCCCGGTACACCTGCGTGCCCTGCTGGCCGAGCACGTGCCCATGCCTGGGCTCGGCGCGGTGGTGTCGGCGACCGCGCCCTTGCCGGTCGAGCTGGCACAGACGGCCGAACGCGTTCTGGGTGCCCCGGTGCTGGAAGTGTTCGGTTCGACTGAAACATGCGTGTTCGCAGCGCGGCGCACCACATGCGAAGCGCTGTGGACCATGTTTCCGGGCGTGCATCTTCATCCGCAGCCGGACGGCACGCGCGTGGAAGCACCGCAGTTGCAGGCCCCGGTTACCCTGGCCGATCTGGTCGAGTTGCACGATGAACAGCGATTCCGGCTCTGCGGGCGCAACACCGACCTGCTGGAAATCGCCGGCAAGCGCGCCTCCCTGGGCGACCTCAACCGTCGCCTGCTGTCCATCGAGGGTGTGGAAGATGGCATCGTGTTCCAGCATCAACAGCCCGACCGGACCGGTGTGCGGCGGGTGGCGGCACTGGTGGTTGCGCCCTCGTTGAGCGAGGCGCAGGTGATGGCGCGGCTGCGCGCGATGCTGGATCCCGCCTTTCTTCCGCGGCCGTTGCGCCGGGTCGCCCGTTTGCCGCGCAACGAGACCGGCAAACTGCCGCTGCAGGCGCTGCTGGACGCTCTGCGCGACTGATCCGCACCGCTGCACGCGCGGTTTTCGGTATCCTGTGCGGCCCATGCGCCACATCGTTCCCGACAAGGAACCATGTGCATGGCAAGCATCGTACTCATCGTGGAGCCCTTGCATGAAGGTCCTGGTCATTGGCGGCGGCGGTCGTGAACACGCATTGGCCTGGAAGATCCGCCAGTCGCGGCGCGTGTCGGAAGTCCTGGTGGCGCCCGGCAATGCCGGTACGGCGGGAGAGCCGGGGATGCGCAATGTTGCCGTTTCCGCGAGCGATCCAGGAGCGCTGCTGGACCTGGCGCGGCGGGAAAACGTGGACCTGACCGTAGTCGGCCCCGAAGTGCCGCTGGTTGCGGGGGTTGTCGATCGATTCCGCGCAGCGGGCATGCGTTGCTTCGGTCCGCGTGCCGTGGCTGCCCAACTGGAAGGGTCCAAGGCCTTCAGCAAGGATTTCCTGCAGCGGCACAATATTCCGACCGCACGCTACGCGGTGTTCACCGAAGTCGACCATGCACTGGCCCATGTGCGCCGGCATGGCGCGCCGATCGTGATCAAGGCCGACGGACTGGCGGCCGGCAAGGGCGTGGTCGTGGCCCTGACCATCGGTGATGCCGAACAGGCTGTGCGCGACATGCTCGGTGCACATGCCTTCGGCGAGGCGTCCTCGCGGGTGGTGATCGAGGAGTTCCTGGAGGGCGAGGAAGCCAGCTACATCGTGGCCAGCGACGGCCATCATTACCTGCCCATGGCTTCGAGCCAGGACCACAAGCGTCGCGACGAGGGCGATCTGGGGCCCAACACCGGCGGCATGGGAGCCTATACCCCGGCACCGGTGGTCAACGAGGTTGTGGAACGCCGGATTCGCGAACAAGTCATCGAACCGACCCTCCGCGGCATGGCGGCCGAAGGTGCGCCGTTCATCGGTTTCCTGTATGCCGGCCTGATGATCGACGCACAGGGTGTACCCAGGGTGGTGGAATTCAACGTGCGCTTCGGCGATCCGGAGACGCAGCCGATCATGATGCGCCTGCGTTCGGATCTGGTCGAGCTGATCGATGCTGCACTCGACGGGCGACTGGACCAGACCGATGCCGTCTGGGATCCGCGTCCGGCCATCGGCGTGGTGCTCGCTTCGGGCGGTTATCCGGGTGCGATACGCAATGGTTGCGTGATCGAGGGGCTGGATGCGGACGACGACGAGGACGTCAAGGTGTTCCATGCCGGTACGCGTCGCGACGGGGAAGGGCGGGTGGTGACCGCCGGCGGGCGGGTGCTGACCGTATGCGCGCTGGGCGATGACCTGGCCGCTGCCCATGCACGTGCCTATGCACGCCTGGCCTCGATCCGCTTCGAGGGGGCTTTCTGCCGGCGGGACATCGGGCATCGCGCCCTGCGACGGTCCTGATCACCGGGGAGTGCTTCCGGTCACTGCATATGCGCTAGGCTGGATTCGTTCGCATGGCAGGGGACGAGGATGAGTCAGTTCGCATTGCTGGGCCAGCGCCGGTTTGGACCATTTTTCCTCACCCAGGCCTTCGGCGCCTTCAACGACAACGCCTTTCGCTACGCGCTGATCGGCATGGCCACCTTCCGTTTCGGCATGTCCTCGCCGGAACTGGGTGGTTACAACAACCTGGCGCTGGCCCTGTTCATCCTGCCGTTCTTTCTCTTCTCCGCCAGCGCCGGCCAACTGGCCGAGCGCATGGAAAAGGCCCGGCTTATACGCATCGTCAAGGCCATGGAGGTGGCAGTGATGATCCTGGCGGCCGTGGCCTTCCAGCGTGCCAGCCCGACCCTGCTGCTGGTGGCCCTGTTCCTGATGGGCCTGCAGTCCACGCTGTTCGGTCCGATCAAGTATTCGATCCTGCCGCAGGTACTACGTCCCGGCGAACTGACCGGGGGCAACGGTCTGGTCGAGAGCGGCACCTCGCTGGCCATCCTGCTCGGATCGATGGCCGGCAATGCCCTGATGGCCGTGCCGCACTACGGCCCGCAACTGACCTCGGCGGCGGTTATCGGCGTCGCCCTTGCCGGCTATGCCGCCTCCCGTGCCATCCCGTCGGCCCCGGCCACCGCCCCGGACCTGCGTTTCGAGTGGAATCCCCTGCGCGAGACCGGCAAGGTGCTGCGGGACAGCCTGCGCGAGCGAACCGTGTTCCATGCCATCCTCGGCATATCCTGGTTCTGGTTCTTCGGCGCCGTGCTGACGGTGCAACTGCCGCTGTACACCCGCGATTTCCTGGGTGGCGACGCCAGCGTGCTGACGCTGGCACTGGCCTTGTTTTCCATCGGCATCGGTGCCGGTTCACTGCTGTGCGAACGGCTGTCCGGTGGGCGGATCGAACCGGGACTGGTGCCGCTGGGTGCGATGGGCATGACACTGACCGGTGTCGACCTGTATTTCACGCGCCCGCGCGCCATGCCGGTGCAGGGCCAGGATGCCTGGAACATGCTGTCCGCAAGCGGCGGCGTGCATGTCGCCGTTGACCTGGTGCTGATCGGCCTGTTTGCCGGTTTCTACATCGTGCCGCTGTTCGCCATGGTGCAGCAGCGTGCGCCCCGGCGGCATCTTTCGCGCACCATCGCGGCCACCAACATCATCAATGCCCTGTTCATGGTGCTTGCGGCGGCATTCGGGAGTGCGGCCCTGTGGGCGGGACTGACGGTGCCGCAACTGTTTCTCGCGGTGGCCCTGCTCAATGCCGTGGTGGTCGCCTGGATGATGTTCCGCGTGCCCGAATTTGCGCTTCGATTCATCGGCTGGTTGCTGCTGCACCTGCGCTACAGGGTGCGTTGCAGCGGCCTGCGGGCTTTGTCCGCCGACGGTCCGGTGCTGCTGCTTGCCCCGTGCTTGGATACGACGCGGATGCTGCTGGTGATGACGTGCCTGCCTCGTCCGGTGCGTTTCGTGCTGGATGCCGGTCTGGGCCTGCGCGGGTTCTGCGCCTCGCTCATGGTCCGCGCGGGCGCCATCGTGCGTGATGACTTGCACCATCGTGTCGACCGCGAGTCGACGATTGCGCGGGCTCGAGATGGCGGCGAAGTCCTTTGCCTGGTTTGCACTTGCGGCGAGCTGACCGGAAGCGAGGGGTGTGCCGGTTCCGAACAGGTGCGCGAATATGCCATGCGACATGGTCTGCCGCTTTACGTGCTGCAACTGGAGGAACCGCTTCGGGGGAGATACCGCTTGCGCGCCCGGCTGGAGCTGACGCTGTGCCAACCGAGGTCCGCGTAGGGCATTGGCAGGGGTCGGCCCCCGGTGCGGGGGGCGTCGAGGTGCCAAAGCTCAGACGAACCAGCCCCCGAGCACGACCAGGGCGGCTATGGTCAGCCAGACCATCATGACCCGGTGCAACAGGCGCCGGGCGTCGGCCAGTTCGGCCAGGACGTCGCTGGTGTCTCTGGTGTCGGCATCGCCGGCTTCCAGGTCGGCATTGACGCCCGCCCGCGCCACGGCGGACAGGAAACCCGGGTCGAAATGCCGCGCAACGTTGCGTGCGTCGGAATGCCAGTTGCGCCAGGCGCGGACCACGGCATCGAAATCCGAGACCAGGGCCATGGCCAGAACCATCAGATGGGCCGCAGGCCAGTCCAGCATTTCACCCAGGCGTCGCGCCGCGGCCCGTCCCCGCGCCGGCGGTATGGCCAGATCGTCCGGATCGTCGCTGCCGTCCTCGACGGTGCTCACGCTGTTCGTTCCATCAACCAGCAACAGTCGCACCAGCCTGTAGCCCAGAGCGCCGACCGGGCCAAGCAACAGGAACCAGAAGATCACGGCAAAGCGGCGTTGCAGGCCGGCCCAGACCGTGGCATGGACCAGGCACGGTGCGGTGAATGGCAGCCGATCGTGATCGTCGGTCGCGCGCAGACGTTGCGCCAGCTTTTCTTGCTTGTCCGGATCCTCGGCCTGCAGCACCGCCTTGATGTCCTGGTCCAGGTCGCGGGGCCCGAGGCTGTAGGCCAGCACGCCGCCGGCGAAGACACCCCACAGGACATGCATCATCGGTGCCTGCCACAGCAGGATCGAGATCACGCCGCACACGATCAGCGGCGGCAGCAGGGTCCAGGCGACGAAGGCGGCTCCGTCGCTGTCGGCATGCTGGTCGGTCCATTGATGGAACCAGCCATGACGGCGGTAGCGGGGAATGGTCGGCAGGAGATGAATCAGAAGCATCACCGCCAGGACGACCAGCAGACGTATGGCCATGAGAATGTGGCTCCGGTCCAGGATCGAGGATTACCGTGGGCGATTGTAGCGGGCCGCGCAGTTTCAGGTGTCCGTTATCGTCTCGAGATCGATGCCTGCCTGCCGGCCCATCCAGTGGGCCAGCAGATAGCGGGATACGGAAAGGCGTGACGGCAGCTGCAGACTGCCCCGTTCGACGCCATGCACGATGTCACCGGGCGTGAACCAGGCGGCATGCTCCAGTTCACCGTCCCGCAGGTGAATGTCCCGGGCCAGGGCCTGTGCCGAGAAACCGAGCATCAGCGAGGCGGGGAAGGGCCAGGGCTGCGAGGCGAGGTAACGGCAGTGTGTCACGGTCACACCTGTTTCCTCGTCCACCTCGCGGCGTACCGCATCCTCCAGTCCCTCGCCCGGCTCGACGAATCCGGCCAGGGTCGAGTAAAGCCCCTGTGGCCAGCCAGGTTGGCGTCCGAGCAGGCAGGCCCCTTCGTGTTCGACGATGACGATGATGGCCGGATCACTGCGCGGAAACTGCAGCGTGTCGCACTGCGTACAGCGAGCCCGGTGTCCGGACGAGATCCAGGACAGCGGTGCGCCGCAGCATGGGCAGTGACGGGTGCGGGCCTGCCATTGGGCCAGGGCACTGGCATAGGCGAACAGGCCCGCATCGAATCGGCTGAAGCGGGCCCCGGCGTGGCGTAGTCCGATGGTTTGCGCCGACAGCACACCGGCTGATGTCCGGACCTGTTCCGCGTTGGCACGCAGCAGGAAATACCCGCGGTCTTCGCCATCCACGCCCAACAGACTGGCCGGGATGTCGCCAAGATGACGCCGGCGTTCGGTGGGCGTCAGCAGTCTTGGTGCCCGTCCGTCGGCGAGGGAGAGGATGCGGGCTTCGGGGTCCAGCACCAGGAACCTGGAGGTGGGTGCCTGTTCAAGCGCATCCAGCCAGGGCCGGTCATCGCGGTGCTCGGCCTTGCGGTCGAGTGCCAGGTCCGTGAAGAGCAAGGCCGATGGCTCGGGAAATCGATCCATGGCTTCAGCGCCAAGTTTACACGGAGAACGAGGAACCGCAGCCGCAGGTGGTGCTTGCATTGGGATTGCGGATCACGAACTGCGCGCCGCTGAGGTTTTCCGCGTAGTCGATTTCGGCGCCGCCCAGGTATTGCAGTGACAGCGGATCGACAAGCAATGTCACACCCTGCTTGTCGACGGCCAGGTCATCCTCGGACTGTTGCTCGTCGAAGGTGAAGCCGTACTGGAACCCGGAGCACCCGCCGCCGGTGATGTACACGCGCAGTTTGAGTGCGGGGTTGCCTTCTTCCTCGATCAGGTCGCGCACCTTGTGCGCGGCTGCATCGGTGAACACGAGCGGTGCCCCACCGCTGCGGTAGTCGGGCATCTGGATGGGTATGCTGTTCATGTGTGCAAGTGTCGCGCTTCGTCAGGGCGGCGGCAAGCCGCCATATCCCTGCATTGGGCCGTGGTGTGCCAAATCAAGCGCCTGTGCTTCAGTCGTGCGAACGGTTGTCCATTACCACGTCATCATCGAAGACGCCGTCTGGCGCAGTGTCGCTTGGCGGTTTGGGCAGCTGGCGCGGACTTTCCTTCTGGTGGACCATGCGCCCATTGACCTGGGCCCCGGCGGCCATTTCCAGTACCCGGTAGTGCACGTCGCCCTCGATGCAGGCCTCGGAGGCCAGCTCCAGCCGTTCGGCGGCGTGGATGTCGCCTTTCACGTGGCCGTTGATGATGGCATGGGGCACATGCACCTCGCCGACCACGCGGCCGCCCTCGCTCAGGGTGAACACGGCCTTGCCGTCGGGTCCGGCGTGAATGCTGCCCTCGATGCAGCCATCCAGGTGCAGGTTGCCGTTGAACCGGACATCGCCCTGCACGGTGGTGCCGGCGGCGATCAGGCTGGTGTCGCCGGCATGCGAATCGGTCGCGTCGTGTCGCCGTTGGCGGTTATTCCACATTTTGAGGGTTCTCCGGATTTTTCAATGCGCTGTTCCAGGACATGCTCTGGGTGATGTTCTTGCTGCCGCGCGGATCCAGATGGATCCGCAGTCGGTTGGGGGTGAAGTCCGCCGGCAGCATCAGGGTGCCATGCAGCTGCTGGAAATACTTGAACTTGAAAGGCATGCCTTCTTTCTGTTCGGGTGCGGCGATGTCCGACCAGTGCAGTCGCGCCAGGCTGCCGGCACGCACACCGTCGATATCGACCGTGGCGCGGCCGTGGACGATATCCCGGCGCCGCGCATTGCGGGTCAGGGTCAGGGTGATGTTCCACGCCCGCGACCGGGCAACGCGATGCAGGTACACCCCCTGCAGCTGCAGCCCGTCCTGCCGGGAGCTGCCGCCGGCCAGGCGGGCGTAAAGGGACAGGTCCGCGCGCAAACCGTTGATCTGCTCGTCGCGCTCGGCGAGCGTATCGGTAAGCTTGCGACTGGCCACGTTGGCGACCTGCAGGGAGCGCTGGGCTATGGCCAGCTGCTGTTTCAGCCTGGCGTTGTCCGTACGCAGCGCCTCGACGGTCTTGCCGCTGACGCTCGTCCGCGGTGTCGCCGACTTCCCGTAGGCATAGGCGAGCACCGCTGCCACGATCAGTGAAGCGACCCACAGTGCCAGCCCGCCCCACCATCGCAGGCGCATCGGCCGGGTCTGCTCCGAACGCACGACATAGCGGGGGGGAGGACGAATGTTCATGGACGAGCCGGGGGAAAGCGATCATATAGCCATCGGCCATCGTGAGCGTCAAGCGCAACGGGCGACATGCGTATACTCGGGCACGTTTTCCATTGCAGGTTCCGGACATGCTCTGGCTCAAGGCCTTTCACATCATTTTCGTGGTCACCTGGTTCGCCGGCCTGTTCTACCTGCCGCGGTTGTTTGTCTACCATGTGGAGGCGACCGAGCCGGTACTGCGCGAGCGACTGAAGGTGATGGAACGGCGTCTTCTGGGCATCACCCATATCGGCGGCCTGCTGGCCGTGGGTTTCGGTCTGGCGACCATGGTCTGGTGGATGCGGCACGCGCCAGGCTACCTGATGCAGAGCTGGTGGTTCCATGCCAAGCTGGCCCTGGTGCTGGTGCTGATTCTCTACCATGCGATGCTCGCGCACATGGTCCGCCTGGCCCGGCGTGACGCACTGGTCTGGAGCAGTCGCGCCCTGCGCATCTTCAACGAGATCCCCGCCGTGCTGCTGGTGGCCATCGTGATCCTGGTGGTGGTCAAGCCAGGCTGAGGTACAGGTTCAGCTGCGCACGCGGGTCTGAAGGTAGGCGACCTCGCCGAGGTTTTTGATCAGGTCGAGCTGGGTTTCCAGCCAGTCGATGTGCTCTTCCTCGGAGGACAGGATGTCCTGGAACAGGTCGCGGGTGACGAAGTCACCCAATTGTTCACTGTCGGCGATGCCGCGCTGGAGATCAGGCACGGCGGCGCGCTCGAGTTTCAGGTCGCATTCAAGGATTTCGCGCGGACTCTCCCCGATCAGCAGCTTGTCCAGTTGCTGCAGGTTGGGCAGGCCTTCGAGGAACAGGATGCGTTCCACCAGGCGGTCGGCATGCTTCATCTCGTCGATCGACTCGCTGTACTCGTGATCGGCCAGCGCCATGTAGCCCCAGTTCCTGAACATGCGGGCATGCAGGAAGTACTGGTTGATGGCGGTCAATTCGTTCTTGAGCGCGCGGTTGAGGTGCTCGATAACCCGGGTTTCGCCTTGCATGAGGTGCCTCCGTGCCCCGGCGCTGCTGTCGCGCCAGGTGGGATGGGTGAGCAATGATCATAGCGCCGAACGCGCGGCGTCGGGACGTTCAGGCGGCCTTGCGCGACGCCGACGGCAGGCTTTGGCGCAGCGTCAGTTCATGCAGCAGTTGGCGCGCCATGCTTTCGCAGCAGCCGCAGCCCGTGGAGCAACGGGTCCGGTCCTGCAGTTCGGCAAAGCTGCGGACGCCTTCGCTGCAGGCTTGCCGGATATCGGTTTCGCGCACGGATTGGCAGATGCAAACGTACATGGGACAACCTCCGTGGCACTATTTGAATGCAAATGGGAACGATTGTCAATAACACCCATACGAGGCGTGTTCAATGCCATGCCAGGACTGGCGCGGGACAGGGAGGTCCGGCAGTAAAGACTCGCAAGGATGCGGTCGCGCGAAGGATCGGGCGTTCGGGGTCAGGCGGCGGCACTGCCTCTGCGCTTGCCGGGAGGGCCCCGGTGACGCGGTGTTTCGATGCGGATGCTGCAGGTGCGCTCGACCTGCGGAGCAAACTGGCGCAGGGCGCGTTCGTACACGCGCCGCTTGAACGCAACAACGTGTTCGGCGGGGTACCAGAAATTGACCCAGCGCCACGAGTCGAATTCCGGCGTTTCGCTGGCATCCAGACGCAGGTGCCGTTCGTGGCCGATGAAGCGGAGCAGGAACCAGACCTGTTTCTGGCCGATGCATTGCGGGGACTGGTGACGGCGCAGATAGCGGTGCGGCAGCCGGTAGCGGAGCCAGCCAGGGGTGGTGTCGAGCACTTCGACATGCTCGGCGGCCAGTCCGGTTTCCTCTGCCAGTTCGCGATACATCGCCTCGATCGGGGTCTCGTCGCTGCGCATGCCACCCTGGGGAAACTGCCAGCCATCGCGACGGATGCGGCGCGCCCAGAACAGGCGACCGTCGTCGTTGAGCAGGATGATGCCTACATTGGGCCGGTATCCATCGGCGTCGATCATGCCGGTATCCTCAGTCGTGCGAGGGGCGGCGGATGCCACACGGCAGGTCAGCCCTCTCGACCCGATTCAACCACAGGCCGGGAAGTCGCGGCAAGAAGTCGCGCTTGAACGCTCGTCATCGGCCCACTACACTTTCGCGCCCCGCCCGTGTGCGTCTGCACGTACGGTTCGACAGGCCCATTGTCCCTGGCTAGGTAGCTCAGACGGTTAGAGCGCGGCACTCATAATGCTGAGGTCGGCGGTTCGATTCCGCCCCTAGCCACCATTAGGGAATCCCACACCATCCCGCAAGACCCCTGAAACCGCGTCATTACGCGGTTTTTTGTTGTCCGTGTGTCTCAAATACACCTTCGGCTTCCCTTGAGTTACCGTAAATCTGGCGGTAGTTTTAACGGTAACAGGGACTACCACCAAGGGTGTTACCGTCATGTTGACCCCATCTGGAGTGCGCAACGCCAAGCCACAGGCCACGGCTTACAAGCTGGCCGATGGCCGGGGAATGTATCTGCTGGTCAAGCCGAACGGCTCGAAGTGGTGGCGATTGGACTACCGCCGACCGGGGACCAAGAAACGCAATACGCTGTCCCTGGGCACCTATCCCGATGTTTCCCTGAAACAGGCCCGCGAGCGCCGCGAGGAAGCCCGGCGACAGATTGCGGAAGGTATCGACCCCGGCGACCTGCGCAAGGCCGAGGCTTTGTCTGGTGCGGAAACCTTCGAGGCCATCGCGCGCGAGTGGCACGCCAAGCATGTGCCTACATGGTCCAAGGCTCACGCCGAGCGCCTCATGGGCAGGCTGGAAAAGGACGTGTTCCCGTGGATCGGCCGCAAGCCCATTGGTGGACTTGCTGCCCCGGACGTGCTGGCTGTGCTGCGCCGTATCGACGCCAGAGGCGCGCGCGACACCGCCCACCGGGTACACCAGCACTGCGGGCAGGTGTTCCGCTATGCGGTCGCCACAGGCCGCGCCAGCCATGATCCGACGCCTGCCCTGCGTGGGGCCATACCGCCGACGCGGGCAAAACACCATGCCAGCATCACCGACCCCGACCGTATCGGGGAACTGCTGCGTGCGCTGGATGGCTACCAAGGCTCACCCATCACGCGCGCCGCCTTGCAGCTGGCCCCGCTTGTCTTTGTGCGTCCGGGTGAGCTACGCCGCGCCGAGTGGCCCGAAGTGGACCTGGACAAGGCCGAATGGCGCATCCCCGGCGAGAAAATGAAGATGGGCAGCCCGCACATCGTCCCGCTGTCCACGCAGGCCGTGGCGGTCCTGCGCGACCTGGCCCCGCTGACCGGGACCGGACGCTACCTGTTCCCCGGCCTGCGCACCCGCTCGCGTCCCATGAGCGAGAACACCGTAAACGCTGCCCTGCGCCGCTTGGGCTTTGACCGCGACACCATGACCGGCCACGGCTTCCGCAGCATGGCCAGCACGCTGCTGAACGAGCAGGGCTGGCACCGCGACGCCATCGAGCGCCAGCTGGCCCACGCCGAACGCGATGCCGTGCGTGCGGCCTACAACTACGCCGAACACCTGCCCGAACGCCGCAAGATGATGCAGGCATGGGCGGATTATCTGGATAGCTTGCGCGATGTGCCGGGCAAGGTGGTGCCGATCCATCGCAAGGCCCATTGACGCGTTCAGGCATGGATATCCTTTATGGGATATCATGGGACAACACGGGAAGTATCTGGAGGGCGCCATGCAGATCGTCAAGCTATTCAAACTCGGGCATGCCCAGGCGGTACGCATTCCCACGCGCTATCGTTTCGATGCGTGCGAGGTCGAGGTGTTCCGGCGTGGCGATGAACTGATCCTGCGCCCCAAGGCGGAAACGGCTGCCGACCTGTTCGCGCGCATCCGCGACAAGCACGGCCCACTGGATATCCGCAGGCCGGCACAGGGTGAGGCCGAGCCGGTCGAACCGCTGGAGTTTTAGGCGTGGCCGCCAGCTACCTGCTGGATACCAACATCCTGAGCGCCGCACTGCGGGGCGAACCGAAAGCCTTGTTGAACCGGCTGGCGGGCCTGGCCCCGTCACGCTTGCATCTATCCAGCATCGTGCTGGCCGAGCTGGCGACCGGCGCCGAGCTGAGCAAGCGAAAGGCAGCCACGCGCACGGCGTTGGCCGAGATGACCGCCGGCATGGCTGTGCTTCCCTTCGATGCCGACTGCGCCACCGCCTACGGACGTATCCGCGCGGCATTGGAGCGCAAGGGCGCGCCCATCGGCCCCATGGACATGCTGATCGCGGCGCAAGCTGTTTCTGCAGGTCTGGTTCTGGTGACCGACAACCTGCGCGAGTTCAATCGTGTGCCCGGGCTGGAGTGTGAGAACTGGATGCGGCGTGTCTGAATATCTGCACACCTTCGGTTCCAACGCAGGTCCGCGTGACCGAACGCCGCAGGATGATGCAGGCGTGGGTTGACTATCTGGACAGCCTGCGCGAGGCACCGGGGAAAGTGGTGCCGATACACAAAGCGCGCTGACTTGCCAGTCAATATCAAAATGGATATATTTTTTCCATGAAACCCATCCGATTTGTGGGTGACGCGCTGGCAGAACTGCGCGGATTCTCGGCAGCGGCGCGACAAGATGCCGGTTACCAGTTGCACCGCCTGCAAGCAGGCGATCGACCGACAAACTTCAAGCCGATGCCAAGCATCGGGAAGGGTGTGGAGGAATTGAGAGTACGGGATGCCACCGGAGCCTACCGTGTCATCTACACCGCACGCCTGGCCGACGCCGTGTATGTCTTGCATGCGTTTCAGAAGAAGACTCAACGCACGCCACGGGTAAACATCGAACTGGCACAAAAACGATTCAAGCAAGTGATACAAAAGAGGTAACACCATGACAGCCAAAAGTTACGCAAGCGTATTCGACGCCATCGCGGACACCCCGCAAGATGCCGTGAACCTGCGCCTGCGTGCGCAAGTCATGCAGCGCATCGCGCAACGTATTGAACGCAAAGGCTGGACACAACGTGAAGCCGCCGAACGCTGCGGAATCACCCAGCCGCGCATGAATGACTTGCTCCGTGGGCGGTTGTCCCGTTTCTCGCTGGATGCTCTGGTAAACATCGCGGCGGCAATGGGTGTGCGCGTGGAATTGAAGGCTGCGGCCTAATAGCTCCGCCACGGCTAGGGTAGCTCCCGAAAGCGCGGGCACCTTCACCGTGCTGCCGTGGCGACCTTTGGAGGGCGCAGAGGTGTGCGTAGATGTTGAAACATTTTCTAACGTTCAGCGAGGCTGCGTCTGAGCTTGGCACTGATATAGAAGGGCTTCGCCAAGCATACGAAATCGGAATTGCTAAGGAACTACCAGCCTTCGTACACGCCGGGAGTAGGCCTTTTTTGGCAACCCTTGTGGGCTGCGGCGCTATTGGCGAATTTAACATTGAGAAAGAAGCAAATCAGGTCACTTTAAAAAACGGAACCGTCATTAGGGAGGCGTTTTTTCATGATAACAAAGACCCGCATTCATTGTGTGATCAAGATTTAGGTGATCAATTTGGTCAAGTGGATTTCACCTTAATTCCTTCAAGTCAAACTGGATATCCGGGCGGATTCGAGCTAAGAGGGTTTTTTAGGGTCTGGTCAAGCTATTACATGCAAGAGGCGGCCAGAGAGTGTTTTTTGGGCATGGCGGGGGTAGCTCCCTTGTCTTGGTGGGAGGGCAAGGCCCCGCATCAATTGTTGGATGATGGGGATGAACTGCCAAGAGTTCGGTTCGAACTCAAGCCCACTAAAATAACTAAGTTTTGTGATTTGCCGGAATTGCTAGATGTTTACATAAGATCCGCAGATATACATACGTTCACATCGAAGCTTGCGAGCAGTGGTCTGGAAGAGAATCGAGAAAAGACGGGAAAGCCACTAGATGCGCGTGAACGCAATTATCTACTATGCATCATCGGTGCTTTGGCTAGGAATGCAAAGCTTGACTTGTCCAAGCCGATGAAGGCAGGAGAAGCCATAGCGCGGATGGTGCCAGAGATAGATTTGAAAGCGCGCACAGTGGGTGAGCATCTAAAGCGTGTGCCGGGGGCTTTGGAGAGCCGCCGTAAGTAGGAATTGCAATTGCACCACGTTTGACTGCAATAGCAACAATTTTGCGTTTCTGTTGCCTAGTATTCGCATACCGCTGGTGCTGCCAGCTTGTGTGAGTACCCCGCTATGCAATCGAACAATACCCTGGCACCGCCTGATCCCGCGCCGTTGTCCCCAGGCGACCTTCTAGACGAACGCGAAGCCGCCGCGATCCTTTCCGCTTCCGTGCAAACCCTGCGCAACTGGCGCTGGCGTGGCGATGGTCCCCGCTGGCGCAAGCTGGGGCAACGGATGGTCCGATATCACCGTGCCGACCTGGCGGCCTTCATCGAAGGCAAGGCGGGTGCGGCATGAGCACGCCAAAGACACGCGGGGAGGCCATTGCCGCCTATTGCCGCCAGTGCATCCATGATCCGCAAGCGTTCGGGACCTGGCGCGAACAGGTGGCGACCTGCGCCTGCACGGATTGCCCCTTGTGGCGATTCCGACCTTTGCAACAGTCGGCTTCATGCCCGCACTGGATCAAGGCGCGCGCCCCGGACGCACTGCCCGCAGGCTTTTTGGGCTTGGATCAGGCCGAAGCTGTGCGAGCCATGCGCGCGGAAATCGCCGCCAGGGCTTCCCGTGGCGCTGTACAGGCCAACGGCAGCGCGTGCAGCACGTACCCGCTACCTACCCACAGGGTGGGTGCAGCATGAGCGCGCGCCGGGCTGTACAGGCCGACCAGAACGCCTTGCCGCCGATCCTGTACCGCATGCGGGCACAATCGGCTATCCGCGAAGCGCAAACGGCAATGGATTGCATCGCGCGCGCAACCGATGCGCCGGAATGGCAGGACGTGGACGTTGCCGACCATCTGGATGCCGCTGCACGCCTGCTGGCGAAGGGGGCACCATGAAGGCCGCTGCATTGAAGCTAGAACCGGACGATGCCGCTGCCCTGCTGGACCTGTTGGCACCGGGCGAGCCGGTCACGTTCCAGACCTTCGACGAGGGAACGAGCAAGGGTAGGCGGGAACTGACGAGGACGCTGCACGGCACACTTACACAGCACCGGGCGACCCTGGCCGAGAAGAATAGGCACGGGGCTGGCGTGTTCTGGACCGTGAACGCCACCGATGGAAAAGGCCGCAAAGCTGCCAACGTGACGCACGTCCGCGCCTTGTTCGTGGACCTGGACGGCGCACCGCTGGAACCTGTGCAGTCTGCGCCGCTGGTGCCGCATGTCATCGTGGAATCATCACCGGATCACTGGCATGCCTACTGGCGGATAGCCGACTGCCCGCCTGATGACTTCACACCGCTGCAAAAGGGAATGGCCGCACGTTTCGGAGGCGATGCAAGCGTGTGCGACCTGCCGCGCCTGATGCGCCTGCCTGGATTCCTGCACCGCAAGGTACAGCCGTTCACATCGCACATCGTGGAACTTCGGAATGCGCCGCCTTACACGCTGGACGAGGTGTGTGCCGCGTTCGACATCACTCCGTCATGCTTTACACAAGAGACTCAAGATACCCAAGAGACTAAAGATACCCAAGAGACTAAAGTCAGGGAGAGGGGCGCGCAGCAAACGGAAATAACGGTAGAGAGATTCATTCCGAGAGCTACAGGCCAGCGTAACCGCTTGCTGTTCGATCTGGCGCGCCATGTGAAGGCACGAAAGCCTAACGCCACGCACAAGGAACTGCGAGTCATCGCAATGGACTGGCACGCACTGGCGGCTCCCACCATAGGTACGCAAGACTTCGCTGAATCATGGGGCGACTTCATGCGCGGATGGGAGCGCGTCCGGTATCCCGAAGGCAAGGTGCTGGATGCTTTGCTTGCGGGCGTGGACGATGATCCCCTGCCTGCTGGCCTGCCGAATGGATACGGTCCGCCTACGCTCCGACTGGTGCGGATTTGTGGGCGGCTGCAACGTGAGGCGGGTGACGCCCCATTCTTCCTGAGCGCGCGCAAGGCAGGCGAACTGCTGGGCTGTAGCCATACCAGTGCTGACAGCAAATTAAGGGCGCTGGTCTTCGATGGCGTCCTAGAGATAGTGAACCTTGGGGCGTTCAAGGGTCGGAAGGCCACTGAATACCGTATGCGATGAAAAAGGACAAAGAGCACCGGATGGTGGTTCAATCCTCCTGATTAGCCCTCTTCCTCAGCCATGAAAATTGCCAACTGCGCGCAGCCTCGGGTCAGGCCAAGGGCTGCAGAGCATCATCGCACGCATCAAACGA
>Ga0256829_1000238_pt1 | contig 64006 bp, 56 predicted proteins | sample 131447metaG_FD_185979 | JGI IMG/M metagenome (GOLD analysis project Ga0256829, IMG submission 185979) | Hydrothermal vent microbial communities from Lau Basin, Pacific Ocean - 131-447 | ecosystem: Environmental > Aquatic > Marine > Hydrothermal vents | place: Pacific Ocean: Lau Basin | collected...
GCGGGGGGGGGGGGCCGGGGGGGGGGGGGGGGGGGGGGGGGCGGGGCGCGAGGGGGGCACGGGGTGTGCCCTTGGGGGTGTCGTAGCGGCCGGTCCACCAGTCTTTGACGTTGAGCTTGGGGCGCTGGACGCGTTGGCGCGTGGGGTCGGGGGAATGGGGGGCCTTCGGCGCGGGGGTTGCGGCGCGTTGGGCGCTGGCGACGAAGCTGGGGTCGAGGTCCGGGAGGGGTTCGGGGACGGGGATGTCGATGTCTTCGGGGGACTGGGAGACGGAGGGGAGCTGCGCGGGCTTGACGGCGAAGGGGTCCTTGGCGCTCAGGACGACGCGGAGGTCGGCGAGCATGAGCGCGGCGCTGGGGTAGCGCTTGTCGTAGTCGGTCATGGCGCGGCGGACGATCCAGCGGAGGGATTCGGGGCAGCGCTTGGAGATCTGGGAGAGCCCGGCGTGTGCGGGGAAGGAGTTTTCGATGATGGAGAAGAGGACGGCGCCGGCGGCGTAGACGTCGAATCGGGTGCCGTCGATTTGGTGGACTTTGACGCCGCGGAGGGCTTGCCGAACGAGTTCGGGGTCTCGGAAGTATTCGGTGCCGTGGGTGGTGAGGGTCATCGCGGAGCGGAGGGGGGTGATGAGCCCGAAGTCGACGAGGTGGGCGCGGGCGCCTTCGGCTTTGGGGTCCACGATGATGTTGTCGGGCTTGACGTCTTTGTGCCAGAGTCCGGCGGAGTGGTAGGTCATGAGGGCGGAGAGGAGGTCGTCCATGTAGGAGAGGGCTTCGCGGAGGTTGGTGTCCGTGAGGCCTTGGGAGGGGGAGGTTGCGTGGAGTCGGGTGGTGACGGCGCTGAGGGGCTCTCCTGGGACGTAACGCATGACGTAGAAGAAGCGGTCTTTGGTGAGTTCGTGCTCAAGTACCAAGCCGAGGTTTCGGGCGGCGTCGAGGGCGCGGGATTCGCGGACGATCTGGGGGAGGGAGGAGCCATCAGCAAGTGAGAAGACTTTGATGACGACCTGGTCTACGTCGAGTCCTCGCTTGGTGAATGCGGCTTGCTTGAGGTCGTCGGGTTCGGCGATGTAGAGCTTGCCTCCCGAGCCGCCGCCTTTGAGGGAGCCGACGATGGTGTAGTGGTCGAACATGCCGACGCGCTTTTTGCTGGGCTTGTCGGATGTGGGTGCGGCGGCGATGGCTTCGGGGACGCGTTGTTCGAGTCCTTCGAGGGCGGAGCCCAGGCCGAAGAGTCGTGCGGGGTTTCCGATGACGAGGCGCCAGACGCAGGCGCCCATGGCTTGGAGTTCGGTTTGGCAGGCGACGGCGTAGTGGCGTGATCGGGACCAGCGGCCGACGACGATGGAGAGGATGATGAGGGGGACGAACATGATGGCGGCGAGGGTGGCGCCGACGAAGCGGAGGAGATCGGAGACGGTGGCACCGATGAAGCGGAAGATGTTCCCGATGATGGTGAAGAAGAGCTTGAAGAAGACGGAGACGGCTTTGAAGGCGCCGTAGACGAGGAAGGGGATGGCGATGACCCCGAGGATGGCGAGGACGATGATGAGGATGGGGTGCATGGTGGTGCGCCTCGTGGGGGCGTTGTGTCAGAGCAGGGATTGCTCATCCACAGCGCGGAGTTCCAGCTGCCGGTGGTAGATGTCCGCGATCGCTTCGTCGAAGGCGGAATCGGTGGCTTTGTCGGCGGGTCCGGCGTCCCCGCTGCCCATGGAGTCCTGATTGGGAGAAAGGGTGAGCCCGTTTCGTGAGGCTTCGTCGAGTTCGTCGTCGGTGAAGGAATAGACGGCGATGACTTCCATGAGACGTCTTCTGAGGGTTTCGCGGACCTTGGCGAGTCTTCGGGAGACGGTGGGTTCGGAGACCCCCACTGCTTCTGCGACGTCTTTGCCTGATTGGCCGTCGAGGACGCGCATGCGGTAGATGGAGAAGTCCATGAAGTCGGATTCGGTTTCGACTTTGCGGAGTGCGGCTTCGACCTTGGCGCGGAAGACGGAGGCCTCGTATTCCTCGTCTACGCCCATGCTTGCGTCGGCTTTCATCCAGGTTTCGTCGAACTGGGCGTTGGCTTTTCCTGCGCCTCGTTTGAGGGCCATTCTCCGGTCGATTTCGTCGCCGAGGACGTGTTTGGCGATGGCGAGGAGCCATGTGGAGAACCGTGCGCCGCGGGCTGGGTCGTATCGGTCGATGGAGTTGGAGAGTGCGGCGAGGGTTTCCTGGGAGAGGTCGCGCGCGGTTTCGACCCCGATGCGTCCTTTGCCCCAGCGGGTGAGCTGGACCCGGATGACGGGGCCGAAGGTTTCCCAGAGCTCGAACCACGCCGCTTCGTCGTTGGCGCGGAGTCGAGCGATGAATGAGGTTGTCATGTTGGTGAGCACGAGACCCGTCTCCTGTGTGTGGCGGGTTTTATTGGTTGAAGGGGGATGGTTTTTTCATCGCCCGGACCCTGAAGGGTACACGGGGGAGGGGGGGTTGCGTTGCGGAAAGCGGGTTTCTGTGGTTTGAGAGGGGTTCTCGGGTGTGAATCCGGGGAATTCTTGGAAGGTGTGAAAGGGGCGGGGTGGGAATCCCAGTGATGTTGGGGACGGGCTTGGGCTCGTCGGAACCAAACCAACCACATGCGGCGCGAGTCAGGATGCGTCGGAATCAGCTTTTTTAGGAGATCGATTATGGCAGCAGTGTGCAAGACAGTCGTTCGGGGCGTGGTGATCACGGCGCTGGCCGGGGGGGTGCTCGTTGCGGTTGCTGGACCTCATCGGGTGCACGCGATGTTTGATCAGGCGCGTGGCAACATCACCCAGGTGATCGACAACAGCATCGACGATCCGACCCTGCTGAGAGCGCAGATCAAGAAGCTCGAGGCGCAGTACCCGCAGAAGATCGCGGAGGTCCGTTCGGATCTTTCGGAGGTGCAGACGCAGGTGACGCAGCTGGAGCGTGATCTTCAGGTGGCGCACAAGGTGGTGGCGCTGGCCGCTCAGGATCTGAACGGTGTGGATACCCAGCTCTCTCAGGCGCGGGTGACCCAGCAGGCGAACCCGGGCGCGATCGTTCGGATCTCGTACAACAACAAGCCCATCGAGCTTGAGGATGCGTACACGAAGCGTCAGCGGATCGAGGACACCCGCGACCTGTACCTTGCCCGTGCGGCGGACCTTGAGACGGATCTCGGGTACCTCCGGGATCAGGAGGGTCAGCTGAGCGATCTGCTGGCGCGTCTCGAGACGGAGCACGCGGAGTTCCAGGCGAAGCTGTTCCAGCTCGATGCGCAGATCGACACGATCGCTCGGAACGATCGTCTCATCGGGATGATGGAGGATCGTCAGGCGACGATCGACGAGCACTCGCGGTTCCAGTCGAACTCGCTCGATCAGCTGAACTCCCGTCTGAGCACGATCCGGAACGAGCAGCGGGCTCGTCTGGAAGCGATCTCGAACCGTGAATCGGATCGGGATTACGTGGACGAGGCGGAGTTCCTGATCGATCAGGAATCGCGGGTGATCGAGCCCCAGGATTTCGGGGCTGAGAAGAACGTGGGCTTCATGTATGAAGCACCCCAGGTGATCGATATCACCCCGGAGTCGGCGACAGCGAAGTCGATCGCTGCGAACTGATCACGAGCTCTCTCTTGGGTCGATTCTGACCACACCAATCGCCGCGCTTCGGAGTCCGGTCCGGAGCGCGGCGGTGCTGTTTTGGGGTTGGTCGGTTGTGTCAGACGGAGACGGGTTCGCGCGAATATTCGCGGAGCTCGGCGAGGGAGTTGATGGTGTTGCAGAGCTCGGGGTCCATCGCGAGGGTCACGGACCCGCGTTTGGCGCCGGATTCTTCTTCGCCGGGGAGGGCGGGGAAGAAGGCGCGGAAGGGGTGATGGTTGATGGGGTCGAAGTACGGGAGGTGGAGGGTTTTGCCGTTCCCGTAGTCGTCGTAGCCATAGACGGGGTCGTCATCGACTTTGAAGTCGTCGATGAGGATGACGGATTTGGGGTGGAGTTCGAAGATGATGTCCACTTCTTCGCGGAGGGGGAGGTCTTCCTCCCAGTGCGCATCGAGGTAGAAGAAGAGGGGTTTGTCCCCGGCGTTGAGGGCTTTGATCGTGTTCTTGAGGAAGGGACGGGAGTCGGAGTAGTTGAGGTGGATTTTGCCCGGGAAGCGTTTAAAGCGTTGTTTGGAGAAGGCGTAGAACTTGGGGTTGGCTTCGGTGGTGTGGACGTCGAGGTTGGTGCGGGTGTGCATGTACTCGGTGGTTCGTCCGAGGTAGGTGCCTGTTTCGAGGATGGCGGCGAAGTCGATGGCGGAGGTGAGGGCGTTGAAGATGGCTTGGCGGCCGTGCTGGTCGTTGAAGGCGATGTCGGGGGATCCTCGGCGGTTGGGTTTGGCGTGGTAGGTGTAGGCGCCTTTGACGAGGTCGTAGCGTTCGGCGATGGCTCGGCCGACGGCGTTGGTCTGGAGTGCTTTTTTGAGTTGGGACATGGGTTGGCCTCGGATTCACGGAAGCTGAATGATTCGAGTATGATAGCTGGATGGGCCGATGACACCCAGGCGGCGTTGGGCTCGGCGGCGCGGAAATTGCCTTTGCGGCCGGGACAACGTGTGTTTCGTGCGATGCGGGAGCGTTGCGCGGGCTCTGCGTGGGGGACTCGGCGCTATGGTAGAGATTCGTGGGACAGGGTTTGCGCGTGTGCGGCTCGTCCCATTGTGACCTTCTTCGGAGACGACTGACCCGTGTGGTATGAACGCTTCCTTGGACCGCTGGGTGTCGATATGGGGATTGACCTCGGGACGTGCAACACGCTTGTTGCGGTTCGGGGTCAGGGGATCGTGCTGAACGAGCCCAGCGTGGTTGCGGTGAAGAAGGGGACGAACCAGGTGCTCAAGGGGGGGCAGGCGGTTGGTTGGGTGGCGAAGGAGATGCTGGGGAAGACCCCGGGGTCGATTACGGCGGTGCGTCCGCTGAAGGACGGGGTGATCTCGGACTTCGAGATTACCGAGGCGATGCTGCACTACTTCATCACGAAGGTGACGGGTCGGGTGCGGATGCTTGGGCCTCGGGTGGTGATCTCGATTCCTTCGGGGATTACGGCGGTTGAGAAGCGCGCGGTGTTCGACAGCGCGGAGCATGCTGGGGCGCGGAAGACGTATCTGCTCGAGGAGCCCATCGCGGCGGCGATCGGGGCGGGGCTGCCGTTTGCGGAGCCCACGGCTTCGATGATTGTGGATATCGGGGGCGGGACGACGGAGGTCGCGATTATGTCCCTGGCGGACATCGCGAACTGCGAGTCGGTTCGTGTGGCCGGCGATGACATGGACGAGGCGATCATCGCGCACATGAAACGGACGTATAACCTGATGATCGGTGAGCAGACGGCGGAGCGGATCAAGATCCAGATCGGGTCTGCGGCGCCGGATCCGGACACGGAAGAGACGCAGATGGAGGTCCGGGGTCGGGATATGGTCTCGGGTCTTCCGAGGAAGACGACGATCACGAGCGAGGAGATCCGGGAGGCGCTCTCGGAACCCGTGACGAACATCATCGAAGCGGTGACCCGGACGCTCGAGCGGGCTGAGCCCGAGCTTGCGGCGGATCTTGTGGAGAACGGGATCACGCTCGCTGGTGGTGGGTCGTTGCTCCGGGGTCTTGCGATTCGGATCAAGGAAGCGACGGGTCTGGACACGACGCTCGCGGAGGATCCGCTCACGTGCGTGGCGCGTGGGACGGCGATCTATCTCGAGAACATCGAGGTGTGGAAGGACACGCTCGAGAACAACGCGGATATCTGAGTTCCTTCGGGCTCGGGTATTTGTTTGTGTGTTCGTGTAGACTGGATCGAGCTGGGATCGTGTCTGGTTTATCGGGATTGTCATGCAGCATCAGCCGGCGCTTGTGCGCTTTTCCATGCCGATCACTGTGGTGTTGATGGTGGTGTTGTGCTTGCTCCCGACGGGGTGGCTGGACTGGACGGGGTGGTTTGCGGCTCAGGCGCGGGTGGTGGTGTCACCGATCGCGCATCCGATCTCGATGGCGCGGGATTTCATTCTCCCTCAGAGTGTGTCGAACCCGGGCGCGAGCGATCGGGAGCGGACGTTGCTCTCGGAGCTGGAGCGGTACAAGACGCAGTTGTATCGGGAGCAGCAGAAGACGGCTCGGCTCGAGGATCTGGTGGATCAGTTGTCGAGCGGCGCGGCGCTGACCCCGGAGATGGAGATCACGCAGGTCCCTCGGCCGGTGACGGGGACGGCGCGAGACTTCATGGTGGTTCGGAAGGGGAACATCGATGTCGTGGAGCGGAACACGATCGTCGTTGTAGGGGCGGCCGCGGATCAGTTGTGTGGTCGGGTGACGGAGGCGCGGGATCTCACGTGTCTGGTGCTCCCGATCACGGCGGAGAATGCGGAGCCGATCCTTGGGGTGGTGATGCTCGACGAGACGGGCTTGCAGACGGCGCGGTGTCTGCTGCGGGCGCAGGGGGACGGGACGCTGAAGGGGGATGTGACGCAGCCCGCTGGGGATGAGCGGGAGATTGTGACGGGGATGGAGGTTCGGCTCTTGGATGATCAGTGGCCGAGACATGCACAGATGCTGATCGTGGGGAAGATCGAGCGGGTGTCGTCGGCTCCGGATCAGCCTTTGCGGAAGCAGATCGTGGTGCGCCCGACGGTGGATCTGCGGAGCGTGATCGAGGTGATTTTCCGTGTCCCGACGATGGATGATGGGGGGAACGGATGAACTGGTTCGTGCTCCTGTTTCTTGCGTGGTTGGGGTTCGGGCTGGAGATGGCGCTCGCGCCGGTGTTCGATGCTGGGGCGCTGGGGGTTCATCCGAGCACGATGATCCCGATTCTGGTTTTTGTTGCGTTGTATGCGCCGAGGAAGCATGTGCTGTGGGCGGCGGTGGCGCTCGGGTTGTTCCGGGATCTGTTGTCGCCGCTGACGCATGAGAATGGTGGTCCGGTGCATCTGATCGGGCCGTATGTGCTCGGGTCGCTGCTGTGTGTGCAGTTCGTGCTGAGTGTGCGCGGGATGGTGATCCGTCGGAACCCGTTGACGATCGGGGCGCTGAGTATTCTGGGTGCGATCGTGGCGGAGATTCTGGTGGTGGCGCTCGTGACGATCCGGGTGGTCTTCGGGGATCATCTGGTGTGGGATGCGAGCGATGAGCTTGTGGCGCGGCTGTTGTCGAGCTTGTACACGGGGGTGATGGGGCTGGTGCTGTCGTTCATCTTCTTCGCGCTGACCCCGGCGTTTGGGTTCCACGGCGCGGTGGCGACCCGGTTCGCACGGACGATGGGTGTGCGGTAGGGGCTGGATCTGGGTCGGGGATGGGGTGTCGGTTCGGGTGCGGGGTGATACCATCGCTGGATATGGCGAACTCAGTGAAATCGATCTTGTTCAATGATGCGCACGGGTCTCTTGGGCCTCTGGATGATCTGCGCCCGGCGCATGCGATCCGGACGGGGGCGCTGACGACGGCGGAGCGTTTGACGGCGGCTTTTGACCTGGAACCGATCGGGATCGTGGTTCCGAATGAGATGATCGAGCTCGCGAAGGATCAGACGGGGCTTCCGGTGAATGAGCCGCCGGAGGAGAGCGACGACGAGGTGCTGATGATCAACGGGCGCTGTGCGCTCCCGATTGAAGCGATCGAGCACCTTGAGCTGGGGGAGGTCGCGATCGAGAAGGAGACGAGCGACATGATCGCGATGCGCCTCACAGCGCGCGATGTGAAGAGCTTGCTCACGGGGGGGAATCCGGAGATGCGGAGCGTTGAGGTCGATGACCATGTGCTGCTGCGCCGGCCCTGGGATTGGCGGACGTTCCGGGATCGGTGTCTGGAGTTCGATCTGAACCACGTGATGCACACGATGCTGAAGGTGGATCAGGCGCCGGCGGGGGTGACGATCGTGGGTCAGATGGGGGTGGCGATCCATCCGGAGGCGGAGATCGGGCCGGGGGTGGTGCTGGACTCGACGCGCGGGGCGATCGTGATCGAGGAGAACGTGGTGATCCGTCCGGGCGCGATCGTGGTGGGTCCGGTGTACATCGGTCCTGGATCCACGGTACTCGAGCACGCGCTGGTCAAGGGCGCGACGGCGATCGGTCCCGTGTGCAAGGTTGCGGGTGAGGTCGGGGGGACGATCTTCCAGGGGTACGCGAACAAGGCGCACGCGGGTCACCTGGGTGATTCGTGGGTCGGGGAGTGGGTGAACCTGGGCGCGGACACGACGAACTCGAACCTGCTCAATACCTACGAGGAGGTGGTGTGCCGGGCGACGTCGTCGGCGAAGCGCGAGAAGACGGGGCACCAGTTTTTGGGCGCGACGCTCGGGGACCACACGAAGACGGCGATCGGGACGCGGATCATGACGGGCGCGGTCGTCGGGACGGGTGTGATGTACGCGGCGAGCTCGGCGATGAACGGGACGCTGGATCCGTTTGCGTGGGTAACGGACGCGGGGACGAGGTCGTACCGGCTCGGGAAGTTCGTCGAGGTTGCGATGTCGGTGATGGAGCGAAGGGGTGTGATCCAGTCGCAGGCTTATGCGCGTCGGTTGACGGTGCTGCATGAGCGCGCGACGGGGGAGAGTTCGGGGATGAACTGGCCTGGGAAGCCGGTGACGATTCAGGGGGATGAGGGCTGAGTCGTCGGATGGGCGCGGTCTCGTTCTCGGAGGAGTCTGGCGAAGGCGTATTTGCGTCTTCGGCGGACGACTTTGGGGTCGGGTTGGAGGGGGTTGTAGTTGGATCCGTTGATGACGGCTGAGGCTTTGAGGTCGTAGGGGACGCCGCACTCGGGGCAGGGGGCGCGGTCGGGGAGGCCTTCGATGGGGTGGGTGCACCAGACGCAGAGTTGGTAGTTGTGATCTTTGCCCAGTTCCTGGAGGCGTTGGTGGTTGGATTTGGGTGAGAAGGCGAAGACCACGATCACGGCGATGGCGAAGACGGGGATGGCCGCGAGGAGGAAGTAGAATCCGAGGAACGCGGAGACGAGGTTGAAGATGAGGATGGGGGCCGCGATCGAGATGACGTGGGGGGCGTTGGTGTTGACGTACATCCACCAGTTCGGGCGTTTGAACCCGGCCCGCGCGTAGGTGACGGGGTCGATCTTCGCGCGGGTGAGATCTCGGATCGCTCGCTTTCGCTCGGGGCTCATCATGGGGGTGGATGGTACGGGAATGCGGGGTCTGGTGGGGGTGGGTCGCTATCCTTGGGGCTCATGAAAACGCTCTACTTGATCGATGGGTATGCCCAGTTCTTCCGCGCGTATCACGCGATTCGGACTCCGATGTCGTCTCCTGTGACGGGGGAGCCGACGAATATGACGTATGGGTTTGTGGGGATGCTGCTCAAGCTGCTGCGGAATGACGGGGCGCATCTGAAGGACGGGGGGGAGGTGACGCACATCGCGGTGGCGCTGGATGTGTCGGGGGACACGGGGACGTTCCGGTCGGGGTTGTACCCGGAGTACAAGGCGAACCGGGATGCGCCGCCGGAGGATTTGCGGCCTCAGGTGGAGCGGACGCTGGGGATTCTGGAGGCGATCGGGGTTCCGGTGATCGGGTCGGAGGGGTTTGAAGCGGATGATGTGATCGCGACCTTGGCTTCGACGTATTCGGAGAAGCACCCGGATGTGCGGGTCCGGATTATCTCGAAGGACAAGGACCTGAAGCAGCTGTTGGGGGAGGGGAGTCCTTCGACGGAGATGTACGACCTGCACAAGGACGAGTTGATTACCGAGAAGGATCTGATGGCGGATCTGGGGATCCGTCCTGATCAGGTGATCGATCTGCTGACATTGATGGGGGATACGGCGGACAACATCCCGGGGGTGGACGGGATCGGGATCAAGACGGCGGCGAAGTTGTTGGTGGAGTATGGGGATCTGGATTCGATTGTTGCGGCCGCGGATGAGGGGGGGATCAAGGGGAAGCGGCGGGAGAACATCATTGCGGCGAAGGATCGGCTGCCTTTGAGCAAGGAGTTGGTGACGCTCAGACATGATGTGCCGATCGAGCTGGATCTGGGGAAGGCGGATGTGAAGGGGTTGGACCTGGCGAAGCTGCTTCCGCTCTGTAAGGAGCTGGGGTTCAATCGGTATCAGGATGATGTGAAGGCGATGGTTGATTCGGGGGCGAAGACGAAGGGTGTTGCGCCTTCGTTCGGGTCGTTGTTCGATCAAGCGGAAGAGAGTGTGCGCGAGGCGGAGGGGGCGTATGTCACGGTGACGACGCGCGAGGGGCTTGCGGGGATGATGAAGGACATCGAGGGCGCGGAGCTGCTCGCGGTGGATACGGAGACGACGGATCTGCGGCCGGTGTGGGCGGGGCTGTGCGGGATCTCGGTGGCGGACAAGGAGGGGCGCGGGTGGTATGTGCCCTGTGCGTGTCCGGAGGAGGAGTCGTGTTTGGATGTCGGGACGGTGGTGTCGGCGCTCAAGCCGATACTGGAGGATGGGTCGGTCGCGAAGGTTGGGCACAACCTGAAGTACGACATGATCGTGCTCGAACGGCACGGGATTTCGCTGAAAGGGCATCAGCTTTCGGAGGGTGATGATGTGGTGGGGCGCGGGGACTCGATGATCCAGAGCTTTGTGCTCGATTCGACGAGGTCGTCGCACTCGATGGACAACCTGGCGCTGGCGCTCTTGGGGAGGACGAATATCCCGATCAAGGAGCTGATCGGGACGGGGAAGAGTCAGCGGACGTTTGACAAGGTGCCTTTGAAGCAGGCGGGGCCGTATGCGGCGGAGGATGCGGATGTGACGCTGCAGCTGGCGCGGCTGATGGGCGCGGATCTGGTGAAGGATCCGGGGCTGATGAAGCTGTACCGGACGGTTGAGATGCCGCTGGTGGATGTGCTGGCGCGGATGGAGCGTGCGGGGGTGGTGGTTGATATGGATGAGCTGGGTCGTCAGGAGGCGCGGCTTCAGGCGCGGATCGATGAGCTTGTCGAGGAGATCAACTCGATCGCGATGGAGACGATCGGGCGGACGTTCGATCTGAACTCTCCGAAGCAGTTGTCGCAGGCGCTGTTCAATGCGGTGGATGATGAGATGGAGGGGCTCGGGCTCAAGCCCGTGAAGAAGACGAAGACGGGGTTCTCGACGGACGCGGAGGTGCTGGAGAAGCTGGCGCAGGATGATTCGATCGAGACGACGATCCCGACGTTGATCCTTGAGTATCGGCAGCTGACGAAGCTGGTATCGACGTACCTCAAGGCGCTGGCGGATGAGATCAACCCGGAGACGGGGCGGATCCATGCGGGGTTCCATCAGGCGGTGGCTTCGACGGGTCGGTTGAGTTCGTCGGATCCGAACCTGCAGAATATCCCGATCCGGACGGACATCGGGCGCGAGATCCGGAGGGCGTTTGTCGCGCCGGAGGGTCGGGTGCTGGTGACGGCGGACTATTCGCAGATCGAGCTGCGGGTGCTGGCGCACTTGTCGGAGGATCCGGCGCTGATGGATGCGTTCCACGGGGGGGAGGACATCCATCGCGCGGTGGCGGCGCAGATCCACGGGGTGTCGCTCGATGCGGTGACGGGTGAGCAGCGGTCCGGGGCGAAGATGGTGAACTTCGGGATCGTGTACGGGATCACGGCGTTTGGTTTGGCGCGTCGGCTCGGGGTGTCGAACACGGAGGCGGCGGAGATCATCGACGGGTACAAGGCGAAGTTCGTGAACATCGCGACGTTCCTCGATCGGTGTGTCGAGGAGGCGAAGTCGAAGGGGTATGTGGAGACGATGCTGGGTCGGCGTCGCGCGATCGAGGAGATCGAGGCGCGGAACCCGATGCGGCGGGCGCTGGCGGAGCGGCTGGCGATCAACTCGGTGGTGCAGGGGTCGGCCGCGGATCTGATCAAGGTGGCGATGATCGATCTGTACGGGGATCTCGTTGAGGCGCAGGAGGGGGACGCGATGTTCGGGTCGGAGATGATCCTGCAGATCCACGACGAGTTGGTGTTCGAGACCCCGGAGGGGCTCGGGGAGTCTGCGAAGGCGCGGATCGTGGAACGGATGGAGGGGGCGATGGCGCTGAAGGTGCCCTTGCAGGTGGATGCGCACGTGGCGACGAACTGGTATGACGGTAAATGATCCGGCGATTTGGGGGGCGACCCCGATCAGGTTCCTGATATCATGTGCTCATGCCCCCCCCTACTGCTCCGACAACCTGGACGACGCGCGAGCTGCTTGGGTGGATGACGCGCGCGTTTGAGGACAAGGGGCTCGATTCTCCGAGACGGATGAGCGAGATGCTGCTCGCGCATGTGCTGGGGACGGAGCGATTGAAGCTGTATATGGATCCGGATCGGCCGGCGAGTCCGCTGGAGCGGGATCAGCTGCGTGGGCTGGTGGGTCGGGCGCTCAAGCACGAGCCGATCCAGTATCTGGTTGGGGAGGAGTCGTTCTTCGGGATGACGTTCACGGTGGATCGAAGGGTGCTGATCCCTCGGCCTTCGACGCAGACGATCGTGGAGGAGGTGCTGCAGCACGCGCGGTCGGACCCGGAGGCGCGGACGATGCGTGCGAGCGATGCTGGGGCGGGGCTGATGATCGCGGATGTGTGCACGGGGTCGGGGTGTTTGGCGCTGGCGCTGGCGAAGCACCTTCCCGGGGCTCGTGTGGTGGCGAGTGACATCAGCGCGGAGGCGCTGGCGTGCGCGAAGGAGAATCTGGAGCGGCACGGGCTTGGGGATCGGGTGGAGCTTGTGGAGGGGGATCTGCTGGCGCCGATCGAGGCGCATCCGGTGGCGGGTCGCGCGGGGGGGTTGAAGTATCTGGTGAGCAATCCGCCGTACATCCCGGATCATGAGTGGGACGCGGTGGAGCCCAACGTGAAGGACCATGAGCCGACGACGGCGCTCCGGGGTGGGGTGAATGGGTTGGATCTGGTGCGCCCAATTCTGGAGCGGGGTCCGAAGCTGCTTGCGAAGGGTGGGATGCTGTGTGTGGAGCTTGCGAGCTCTCATGCGGCGGAGGTTTTGGAGATCGCGAAGGGGGACGATCGGCTCGAGCGGGCTCGGATCGTGAAGGACTGCGATGAGCTGGATCGGGTGCTGGTCGCGATGCGGACGTGAAGCGCTCTGGGGGTTACTCGGTTTCAGCGCCGAGGGCTTCGCGGACCTGTTTGACGAGGAGTTCGATCTCGAAGGGTTTGAAGAGGACGGACTGGAGCCCTTCCTGTGAGGCGCGAACGATGGAGTGGTGTGGGTCGTAGCCGAAGCCGGTCATGAGGATGACGGGGGCTTGGGGGCAGTGCTTGCGCGCTGCGGAGAAGACTTCGTAGCCGTTCCGGTCGGGCATTTGGATATCGGAGACGATGAGGTCGTAGGGCTCGTGGATGTGGTCGCCGACTTTTTCGAGGAGTTCGATTGCTGCGGCGCCGTCGGAGACGACTTCGGTGGTGCATCCTCGGTGGGCGAGGACTTCGCCGATGATCTTGCGGATCTTTTTGTTATCGTCGGCGATGAGGATGCGTTTGTGCTGGAGGAGGGGGTCGATGTGTCGTTCGAGGAGGGCTGCGTCTACGCCGAGGAGTGTTTGGGGGCCTTGGGAGACGTTGCGGACCCGGTCTTTGATGTTCTCGACATCGGAGAGGATCCGGTCGATGTGGGCGCTGGTCTCGGGGTCGGCGGTTTTCTGGTGTTCTTTGAGCCAGTCGATTTCGTGGATGATGTCGTCGAGGGGTTCGTTGATTTCGCCTTCGAATCGGCCGGAGACGGTTTTGTTGGTGGTGGTCCGCTCGGTGACGAGGAGTTGGAGCATGTGGAGGGCCATGGCAACGTAGCGGCCGAAGATTTCGGCGAACTGTCGGTCCTGGTCGTCGAAGGCGCCGGGTTTCTGGGACTCGATGTCCATGATCCCGATGACCTTGTCGCAGATCCGGAGCGGGACGGTGAGTGAGGATCGTGCGCCTCGGAGGCCGGGGAGGAATCGTTCGTCGGCGCGGGTGTCGTTGCAGATGTAGCTTTCGCCGGTGGCGGCGACGTGTCCTGAGATGCCTGAGCCGTCAGATTCGAGGAAGAGGTCGAGGTCCTGGATTTCTTCGGGGAGCCCGGACTGCATGACGAGCTCGAGGCGTTTCTTCTTGTGGTTGACGAGGAAGATGGCGAAGTGGTCGGAGCGGAGAAGTTCGTGGGACGAGTGGACGATGCGTTGTTCGAGGAGTTGGAGACGTTCGAGGGCGTTCATCTCCTGGATCTGCTCGACGTCGAGACGGACGAGTTCGAAGCCCGCGCGGTCGATGGCGTCCATTTTTTGTTGGATGCGGGAGGAGATGGTGACGTCACGGACGATGGCGGCGATCCGGTCGATGGTGGTGTGGGCGTGCTCGACCCGTGCGATCCCGGTGATGTAGACGTCGTAGGCGCGGGAGCCGTCGGCACTGTCGATGCGGTGCTTGGTGATGAGGGATCCGGGGATGGAATCGGATGCGTCCTCGAGGGCGTCGGCGCATTGGACCCCGAGGGCGAGGACTCGTCGGCGGACGTTCTCGGAGAGGGCTTCGAAGTATTCGTTGGACCAGCGGAGTTCGCCGGAGGGTTCGATGATGGCGACGCCTTCGCCGAGTGCTTTGAGGACGGCGGCGACGGAGGTCTCGTCGGGTTGGGACATGACCTCGAACCGGTCCCCGAGTTCGGCGCGCAGACGGCGGGTTTCTTCCGGTGTGGCGCCGACAAGTACGAGTTTGGGCTGGGTCTTCACCATCGAGAGGGCGTCCAGACGGGGCTGTCCTGACTGCATTGGACCGATCCCGAGAATACGGGGATGAACACGGTTCCATCCAACCTTTCGCACGAAGAAGGGTGTCGGGTGCACCCTGTCGTACGCTTCTGTGCGCTTCCTTGACGCTAGTATCGGCGCTGGACGCTTGGAGGCACGCGAAGTCGATGATTTCTGTCCGAGAAATCCGGAAATCCTTTGGTCCGCTCCGGGCGGTGGATGGAGTGACGTTTGAGCTCGAACCGGGTCAGGTGGCGGGGCTTTTGGGTCCGAACGGGGCCGGGAAGAGCACGACGATCCGGATGATCACGGGGTTCCTGGGTCCGGACTCGGGATCGATCGAGATCATGGGCGCGGATATTGCCGAATCGGCGTCGTTGGCCAAATCTCGGCTCGGGTACCTCCCGGAGCAAGCGCCGATCTATCCGGAGATGTCGGTTTCGGGGTATCTGAAGCACAGGGCGAAGCTGCTGGGGGTGGAATCGGGGTCGATCAAGGGGGCGATCGGTCGTGCGGTGGATCTGTGTCGATTGACGGGGATGGAGAAACGTCGGGTGGGGCACTTGTCGAAGGGGTACAAACAGCGGGTGGGGCTTGCGGGGGCGCTCATCCATGATCCGCCGGTGCTGGTGCTGGATGAACCGACGAATGGGCTGGATCCGAGCCAGATCCGGGAGAGTCGGTCGTTGATCCGGGATCTGGCTGAGAACAAGACGATGTTGATCTGTTCGCACATCTTGCCGGAGATCGAGCGGGTGTGCGATCGGGTGATGATTATGAACCAGGGGCGGATCCGGGCTGACGGGTCTCCGAGTGAGCTGATCGAGGGGGCTCCGGGTCCCGAACGGTACGTGGTGGAGATCCGGACGAACCCGAGCGCGGGGATCGAGCACTGTCTCCGGACGTTGGCGCTCGTTCCGGGTGTGGCTTCGACGATCGCTTCGGCGGAGCAGCCCGAGGATCATGCGCGGGGGTGGTGTCGGGTGGTGGTGGACGCGATGGAGGGGGAGGGGGATCTGCGCGAGGCGATTGCTGGGGCCGCGGCGGACAAGGGGCTGTTTATCCGAGAGCTGTCGAGGAAGCGGGCGACGCTGGAGTCGATCTTCGTGGATCTGATCGATCCGTCGAAGGATGTGCGGCTCACGACGGAGGGGAACGGGGCGGAGCACGCGGGGGTGATCTCGTGAATCGGGTGTGGGCGATCGCGACGCGCGAGTTTGTGTCGATGTTCCGGGTCCCGGCGGGGTGGATCATCATCGCGCTGTTTGCTTTTCTGAGCGGGATCCTGTTCGTGAATCAGATTCTGATCCCGGGTGCGCCGGGGTCGATGCGGTATTTCTTTGCGCCTTGCGCGTGGATGCTGGTGGCGATTGCGCCGGCGATCTCGATGCGGTTGTTGTCGGAGGAGTACCGGACGGGGAGCTTCGAGTCGCTCAGGACGACCCCGGCCGGGGACTGGGCTGTAGCGCTGGGGAAGTATGTGGGGGCGGTGTTGTTCCTAGTCGCGATGCTCGCGCCTTCGCTCGCGCTCCCGGTGATCCTTGCGTTTGTGAGCGATCCGATGCCCGACCCGGGGCCGATGGTGTCGGGGTATCTGATGTTGGTGCTGGTGGGGATGGTGTACCTGGGGATCGGGCTGCTTGCTTCGTCGTTGACGAGTTCGCAGACGTTGGCGTTTCTCGGGACGCTGATGACGCTGGTGCTGCTGATGGTGGTGACGGGGGTGCTCGCGCCGCGCGCGGGGGGGAGGCTCGGGGAGCTGCTGGGCGCGGTGAGTGTGATCGGGCGCGCGGGGGAGCTGGGGAAGGGGATCATCGATACGGCGACGATCTCGTTCTTCCTGATCGCGAGTGTGTGGATGTTGGCGCTGACGAGCGGGGTGCTCGAGGCGCGTCGGCTTGCGCGGTCGAAACGGGTGGTGGGTGTGATGTACGGGGTGTTCGCGGCGGCGACGCTGGGGGCGGCGTTGTTCGCGGGGTTGCTGACCCATGCGCATCGGGTCCGGGTGGATGTGACTTCGACGAGTGCGCATCGGTTGTCGGATCGGGCGCAGCGGATGGTGGATCGGCTGAGCGGGGAGACCCGGCTGGTGCTGGCCGTCGATCGGTCGAGCGTGGATCGTCGGACGTTGGATCTGGTGGAGGATGTGCTGGGCGCGTATGGGGACGCTTCGGATCTGGTTGAGCCCGTGATGATCGATCTGGGGGGGAGCGATGCGCCGGCGCGGATCGGGGCGCTGCTCGGGGAGTTGCGGGCTCGGGAATCGGGAGCGATCTCGTCGAACGTGTCGGTGCTTGAGGATGCTGCTCGACGGATCGGGGAGTCGGCGATCGAGCTTGAGTCGGTTGCGCCGGTGCTGGCTTCGGCGCGGGACACGATCGACATGGGGTCCACGGGGGCGGCGAATAACCGGGCGTTCTTTGAGCAGCGGGCGTCGTTGCTGCGATTGAGCGCGCAGGATCTGAATGCGAGCGCGGGGGGGATCCGGGATGGGCTCGGGGCGCAGGATCCGAGGACGGGGGCGCTCGCGGAGGGGCCGGTGGAGGTTCTTGGTGCGGCGCTCCGGTCGATCGGGGATCTGGATGCGCAGCTTGCGAGTGTGGCTTCGAGCGATCAGTTTGCGCCGGCGACGCGCGCGATCGCGCGGGATGTCCGGGGTCGGATCGGGACGATCTCGGACGAACTGTCGGTGGTGCGCGATGAGCTGACCCGGCTCGAAGTGATCGATGCGGATCGGGTTGCGACGGCGCTGGAGACGGGGGAGGCGCTGATGGTGATCGGCGCGCCCGAGCAGGGGATCGCGGCGGTGGATCTGACGGCGTTGCTTCCTTCGGCGGAGACGCTCGAGTCGCTCGGGCTCAGCGCGTCGGGGGTGATCGGTCCGAGGGCGCAGGAGCTGATCGCGAGCGCGATCGGGGAGCTGGTGGTCGAGGCGCACCCGGTGGTGGTGTTCGTGCACGGGGGTCGTCAGGGGGATCTGCTCGGGAACTCCGGGCTTTTGACGAAGACGGTGGAGTCGTTGTCGTCTCGCGGGATCGATGTGCTGGAGTGGTCTGCGTTGGATCTCGCTGAGGCGCCGGGCCGGGGGGATGTGGATCCGTTGTTGTCCCGGCCGGTGGTGTACTTCGTGTATTCGAGCGATTCGACGACGGGGTCGGGGGACTCGGGGGTGTCGGGGACACGGCGCGCGGAGGCGATCGGCCGGGTGACGAAGCAGCTGATCGAGCAGGGGGAGTCGGTGCTCGTGTGTGTGAACCCGTCGATCTTCCACACGTTCGGGGACACGGATCCCTCGGTCCGTGCGCTCGAGCCCTTGGGGATCGTTCCGGATCCGTCGCGGACGATTTTGCGGACGACCACGGGCGCGCAGGGGACGCGCGCGGATCCGACAAGCGTGGTCGTGGAGTCGGCGCGGGATTCGGATGATCCGATCTCGGACGCGATCCGTGGTTTGCGTGGGGTGTATCCGTGGGCGGTTCCGATCGCGCTCGATGAGCGATTGGGTGTCGAACAGCGCGAGGTGCTGACGCTGCGCGAGCCCGGGGCGTGGGCGGAGCGGGATTGGCAAGATCTGTGGACGACCCCGGCTCAATCGCGCCCGTATCTTCGGGATCAGCCCGTGTTCGATGCGGCGCGGGACGAGAAGCGTGAGACGTGGGTCCTGGGCGCGAGCGCGGAGCGAGAGCGGTTGGGGGTGAGACAGCGTGTGATCGTGATCGGGTCGAACTCGTGGGCGAGCGATGCGACGATCATGGCGCCGGAGCAGTTGGTGGACGGTCGGATTCTCCGGCCGTACCCCGGGAACCAGACGCTCTTCGAGGGGTCGATCTCGTGGCTTGCGGGGCTCGATGACCTGATCGCGCCGGGGGCTTCGGCGCGTCCTGTTGCGACGATCACGGCGTTGTCTTCATCAACGCTTTCAGTCTTGCGCTGGGTCCTGCTCGGGGTGATCCCGGGATTGATCCTGGTGTGCGGGGTTGTGGTGCGGATCGTGCTTGGCTGAGTGATGGTGCTGTTGATTGAAGCGTTTCCATCGCGCGGCGACTCGTGCGGTAGCGATGAGCCCGACGGGGATGACGATGATGGTTTCGGCCGCTCTGTTGACGAGATCGGCGAGGATGGCGGCGCTCATGGCGTGGCCGGCGGCTTTGGCGCTGAGCCCGACCCCCCACTCACGGAACCCGACACCCGACCCGGTGAAGGGGACGAGGGTTGCGCCTTGGGAGACGGCGCTGATGAACGCGATCATGGCCGGGGTGAGATCGAGTTCGAGGAGCTCGAAGGCGATGGCGTAGCGGATGTACCAGACGAGAACGTCGAGGGAGCGCCAGCCCAGCGCCTGCGCGAGGAGGCGCGAGGATCGGGGGACGAGGAGGGCGATGATGAAGAAGACGAGTGTCGGGGCGCTCGCGATGAGGAGTCCTTGGTCGTACCAGTGTCCGGTGTCGCCGGGGATGATGAGGGCTGCGGCGAGGAGGGCGGCGTTGGCGATGATGGCGAGGGCGACGGACCAGACGGCGGACTCGACGGAGTCTCGGACTCTGATGTTGTTGACCTTTTTGTGGTACCCAATCCGTCCGATGAGCCCGGGGCGCATGGGGAGGTAGTTGAGGAGCCAGGCGCTGGAGATGAGATCGAACATCTCCCCGAGGGTGACGCGCCCGAAGCGGGACTGGAGCGCGTGGAGGCAGAAGGTGACGGCGATGAGGTTGAGGAGGGGGGAGAGGAGGATGAGCGCGATGACCCAGGGCTCGGCGCTCTTGAGACGGTTGAGGAGTTCGGGGACGTCGGCGCTGTCCTTGAGAACGTAGACGGCGGCGGCGATGAGGAGGAGGAGGCCGAGGGTGAAGGCGATCCATGAGCGCGCGGAGGGGCGGCGCGGTGTGTCTGTGGGGTTCTCAGCGTCCATTGCCCTTGCGGTTGGCTGGGGTGAAGGTGGAGAAGGGTTGGTCGATGGTGGCGTAGACGCGTTGGATGTCGTTGAGCCGTTGGTGGAGGTAGGCGGCGATCGAGCGGATGCGTGGATCGTCGTGGGTGAGGGCGACTTCGATGAGGGGTGAGTTTGCGTCGTCGGCGCGGGTTGCGAGGGCCGCGGCGAGTTCGGCGGTATCGATGGGGTCTCCGGCGAGGGAGGCGGCGGTGAGGGATTCGGAGACGCGTTGGTCGAAGTCTCGGATTGTGGGCGAGGCGGCTTTGGTCGGGAGGGTTGCGAGGAGCCAGGCGCGGGTTGCGGGGGATTCACGCTCGTAGCGTTCCCAGCAGGCTTGGGTGATGTCCTCGAGGTCGGACTTGGTGAGTTCGGGGCGGCGGCGGGGTTCGTAGAGGATGGCGCTGGCGCCGGCGACGGCGAGTTCCATGGCGCGGGAGTCTCCCGAGCGGATCGCGGCGATGATGTCCTCGACGGGCTCGGCGATGGAGTCGATGCGGCGGCGTTCGACGATCTGGGTTTCGGCGGTGAGCGCGAAGGGGGAGTTGATGAGTCCGCCGATGGGGAGGGCTTTGAATCCCTGGAGGGCGCGCCAGCGTTGGCGGATGGTCGCGGCGGGCTGGGTGCGCATGAGCCACTTGGTCTGGACGGAGTCGGGGTCCGTGGTGACGGTGACGGTCTCGAGGGGTTTGAGACGGAGTTTGCGCCCCATGTCGATGACCCGGGCTTTGGGTGTCCCGGTGAAGTAGTCGGTGTGCTCGCGGAACCCCGGGACGATGAGGAGGTTGGAATCGATCGGGTTTGCGGGCCCGAGGGCGAGGGGGATCGAGGTAAGGTTCTGGATGGAGACGGAGACGCTCGCGGGCTCGATGGCGGAGAACGCGCTTGCGCCGGGGCGCATGGTGAGGCGCATGGTGTTCTCGGGACGGGTGATCATCTCGTCGATCCAGACGGGGATGTCTTTTTCGAGTCGGGACATCTCTTTTCCGGCTTCGGTGGTCTGGTCGAGGTCGGGCTTGAGTTCGGTGAGACGTGATCGTCCGATGGAACCCGCGGCTTGGAGGGGGTAGGTGCGGGTGAGCTGGAGGTATTCCTCGATCGCGCGTTCGGTGTCTCCGAGTTTGTCGGAGCAGAGCGCGATGAGGAGGTCGCGCGAGGCGGATTGGCTGAGTTTGGTGCTCGCGGTTTCTCGCGCGAGTTCGTATTGGCCTTCGGCGAACATGGAGAAGGGCTCGAAGGGTTTGAAGATGGGCGCGAAGTCGGGGGCGCGTTCGACGATACGGTCCACGTCGGCTTTGATGATCTCGGAATCGACGCCGACGATGGCTCGGTAGGTCTGGAGGGTGACGATCTCCTTGAGGTAGGAGCGGAGGAGCGCGATCCGATCCGCGCCTCGTTCCTTGAGTTTCTCGGTGATCTGTTCGTTGACTTTGAAGAGCCCTCGTTCGAGGTCGGCGAGGGTGGAGTCGATGGTTTCCTGGTCGCCGAGGATGTGGGCCGCGAGGAGTCGGATCCGGTCGATCCCGGCTTCGTAGCGGATGTCTCTGGGGTCGTCGAGGTCGTCGATGGGTTCGTTGTCCTCGATGCGTTTGTCGATCTGGGCTTGGAGGACGGCGCGTTCGTCCTCGAGATTGGGGTTGAGCTGGTCGAGGATGGACTGGGGGCCTTCGTACTGCCAGAGGAGGGAGAGCTGCTGTTCACGGAGACTCGGGGGCGTTTTGCCCTGGTCGATCTGGAAGATCCGGATCCCGTTGTTGAGGAAGCGCCAGGCGCTGTCGGTCGCGCCTTCGAGGGCGCAGAGCTTGGCGAGGGCGAAGTGGACGTGGGGATCGAGGGGGTCTGCGTAGAAGACGCGGAGTTGGAGGCGCATGAGGGCGGCGTTGTCCTCGGTGCGTGCGCCGACGGTCTGCGCGAGGAGGGATTGGGCTTCTTTGTGGGTCGAGTCGAGTCGCGCGGCTTTGCGAAGCTTGACGACGAACTCGGTGTCGTTGCCGCGTTCGCGTTCGAGGAGGGCGGCGTCGAGCATGAGTCTGGAGCGGACGGAGGGGTCGATGAGTGATGCGTCGTCGGAGACGAATCGTTCGTAGAGGGCGAGTCGTTCCTCGACGGTTTGCTTGTCGTTGATGATGGAGCTGATGAGTCGGAGCTGGGCGACGGTGTCTTGCGGGTCGAGCTGGACGACTTTGCGGGTGGCGTCGATGACGCCCTGGTGGTCGCCGCTGGACCATGTCGCGAGGACGAGGGATCGCGCGAGATCTGGGTCGCTCGGGTCGAGATCCATCGCGATGGAGAGGAGCTGGGCGGCGTAGGCGTAGTCGTCGGGTCCGGGGGGTGTGGGGATCGAGAGGGACAGGCCGGAGATGATTTCCAGCGCGTCCGCGGTGTCTTCCCGGGTGACCTGAGCGGAGAGGGTGGGCGCGAGGAGCGCGCCGGCGGTGAGCGTGAGGGCGAGGGGCTTGGAGATCATGGAGTGGTCCCAACGACGATGGACACGATCGCGCCGAGGAGCGCGGTCGTGAGGGTGAGGGCGAGGACGGTTCGTACGCGCGTGATGAGGTGTCTGGGGGTCTGCGTGAACAGTCGTTCGGCGACACAGACGAGGAAGAGGAGCTGCGCGGCGGAGAGGATCGCGAGGGTGATCGCGATCCTCGTGAGGGGAGACTGGATGGGGCTCGATGGATCGAAAGCGAACCAGAGCGCGAGGACCCCGAGCGCGATGCTCCAGATGCTGACGAGGGTCATCATCATCGCTCGGGTGAGCGTGATGGGGTGGGTGCTCGCGCTGGGTGCCTGGGTGCTCATCGTGCGGTCGTTCCGGGTGTGGCGCGCCGACGGGGCTCGCTTCCCACAGTGTACAGGTCGGCACGATCGGGTGTTCGCGCTGAATCCGGATTGTGGGGACGGCTCAACCGAGCGCCATGGCCATCAGGAACTCGGCGTTGGTCTTGTGCTTCCCGAGTCGGGACTTGAGGAGCTCCATGGACTCGACGACGTTCATATCCGCGAGGACCTTGCGGAGTCGGTAGACGAGTTCGAGTTCCTTGGGGTCCATGAGGAGCTCTTCGCGGCGGGTGCCCGAAGCGGCGACGTCGATCGCGGGGTAGGTGCGCTTCTCGACGAGTCTCCGGTCGAGGTGGAGCTCGGAGTTGCCCGTGCCCTTGAACTCTTCGAAGATGACTTCGTCCATCTTGGACCCGGTATCGACGAGCGCGGTCCCGATGATGGTGAGGGAGCCACCCCGTTCGATGGCGCGGGCGGCGCCGAAGAACTTCTTGGGGCGCTGGAGCGCGTTGGAGTCCAGGCCGCCCGTCATGATCTTCCCGGAATGGGGGATCTCGGAGTTGTACGCGCGGGCGAGACGGGTGATGGAGTCGAGGAAGATGACGACGTCTTCGCCGTACTCGACCATGCGCTTGGCTTTTTCGATGACCATCTCGGCGACGGCGACGTGTCGGGAGGATTGCTCGTCGAAGGTGGACGCGACGACTTCGACGCCGTCGATGACGTTGCGTCGGAAGTCGGTGACTTCTTCCGGACGTTCATCGACGAGGAGGACGAAGATGCGCGTGTCCGGGTAGTTCTCGGAGATGGCGCGGGTCATCTTCTGGAGGAGGACGGTCTTGCCCGTGCGCGGTGGCGCGACGATAAGGGCGCGTTGTCCCTTCCCGATGGGCGCGACGAGGTCCACGATCCGGGTCTCGATGACATCGGGGGTGGTTTCCAGGAGGAAACGCTCCTCGGGGTGCATGGGGACGAGGTCTTCGAAGTTGATCAGATCGTGGATCTTCTTCGGGTCCTGTCCGTTGACGTGCTCGATCTTGAGGAGCGCGAAGTAGCGCTCGGATTCCTTGGGGGGACGGATGACGCCTCGGATGTTCATGCCTCGGCGGAGCCCGAACCTTCGGATCTGGGAGGGGGAGACGTAGATGTCGTCTGGGCCGGGGAGGTAGGAGAGCTCGGGGGAGCGGAGGAAGCCGAAGCCATCGGACATGATCTGGAGGGAGCCCTCCCCGAACATGATGCCCTGCTTGGCCGCGCGTGCTTTGAGGATCTTGAAGATGAGGTCTTGTTTGGGGATCTGGTGGAAGTCTTCGAGCCCTTCCTTCTCGGCGACATCGAAGACCTGTTCGATGGTCATCTTCTGGAGGGCGCCGAGATTGATGCCGTCGTCTTCGATCTTTCCGCCGGAGGCGGCGACGATGCGCTCGAGTTCTTCGGCTTCGCGCTCGAGTTCCTCATCGGAGGGGAGGACACCGTAGGACTGGAGGGACTGACGGGATTGTTGTTTGGAGGGGCCTTTGCCTCCTCCGCCTCCGCCGCCGCCCTGGTTGCGGCGCTTTTTGCGTTTGCGGCGGCGGGTGTTGGAGTCGTCGGACGAGTTGTTGTGGTTCGACGAGTTGTTGGAGCTGTTGTTGGACTGGCTCTGGTTGTTGGCGTTGTCGCTTGAGCTCGAGCTGGGGGCGCTGTCCTTGGAGGAGGAGGTGGGCTCGGAGGGCTTGTCCTTGGCGCTGGGCGCTTTCTTGGACTCGATCTCGGAGCTGGTGTCCTTGGACTCGGAAGCGGCGCTCTTGGTAGACGCTTTGGAAGCGGCCTTCTTTTTGGTCGTCTTCTTCTTGGTCGTCTTTTTCGTAGTCTTGGAGGCTGCTTCGGCGACGTCGCTCGATTTGCTCATGGGAAACGCCTTTATGGATCCTCGTCTCGCACACACCATGTGCGCTCGGGGGATCGTGTCGAACATTCAACGTGTCATGGGGAGCACACGTGAGAGCACCGCGGTGCCGGGTCGTGTGCGGGAGTTGGTAAGAATCAGAATCCGCGCTTGGTGAACACGGGTCGTGGATTATTCAGGGGCGCGTCGTGCTCAGGGAGCGTTCGATCGTACCGAGGATCCGCTCGCACGCGCTGGGGAGCCCTTGGGGATCACCCCCGTTGGCTATCACATGATCGGATCGTTTGCGCTTGGTTTCAAGTGGGAGCTGGGCATTTTCTCGTCGATCCAGCTCGGATTCGTCCCAGTTGCGGGTTCTTTTGACCCTTTCGAGACGGATTTCCCGGGGGGTATCCACGAAAACGACGGTGTCACATTCGTCGTCGATGTTGGCTTCGAAGAGGAGGGGCGCGTCGATGATGACGGCCCTGATGGTGGGGTCCTGGCGCGCCTGGGTGATGGTGCGGGCTCGGTCTTCGTGGATGATGGGGTGGGTGACGGATTCGAGGTAGGCGCGCTCGGATTCGTCGTTGAAGACGATGGAGGCGATGACGGCGCGGTCGAGTTGGCCGTCGGATGAGAGGATCCGGTCTCCCCATCGGTCGATGAGCTTGCGTTTGACGTCTTCGCGCGTGAGGGCGCGTTTGCCCGAGACGTCGGAGTCGGAGACGACACATCCGATGGAGGCGAAGGCTTGCGCGACGCGCGACTTGCCCGAGCCGACTCCACCTGCGAGCCCGATGATGGGGATCCGTCGGGATGTGTTAGATGGGGCGCGGTTCATCTGGGCTCGGATTGTTTCGAGGATCTCGCTCGGTTTCTCCATGGAGCGCCAGACGAGCTCGATGTCGGCCGTCCCGGCGCTGGATGCGCCGATGGATCCGACCCCGAAGATTCGTTCGACGAGTGGTCGGACGATGACGAGGTGCTGGACTTTTTCGAGCGCGATTTCGTGGCGCACGGTGGTGAAGACGCCGTGGGTCGCGATGAGGCGCTGGGTGGTGAGGATGTGACGGCGCGCGAGGAGGTCGAGGATCGAGTAGATGAGTCGGATGGCGATGATCCCGAGCGCGATCCAGGCGATGAGCCCGAGCCCGAGGTTGGGGAGGATCCCGGACATCCAGATTAGGAGGACCCAGGTGAGGAGCCCGAAGACGAGGGTTCGCCAGGTGCGCACGACGACGAAGACGAGGTGGGGTCTTGTGTCGAGGACGGTGGTCTCGGCTGGTTGGGATGGAGCTTCGGGGCTCATACCGGAGTATCGGCTTGTCCGGTCGATCGGGCTGAATGGGCCGGGGGAATCGTGGTCGGCTATGCTCGGGACATGCTCACCATTGATTATGCGAACTGTCTGTCCACACGTGTCGGCTCTCACGGGATCGATCCCGCGCGGGTGGACGGGTCCTCTGAGGAAGCGAAGGGGCTCGCGGCGATCACGCGGTCTCTGAAAGAGACGCGCGGGACGGGGTGGGAGCGGTGGTTCGGGCTTTGGAATGAACCGATGCGCTCGGAGCACGTGGGCGCGATCAAGCCCTTGGTGAAGTCGCTGCACGGGAAGTTCGAGAACATGGTGGTGCTGGGGATCGGGGGGAGTGCGCTGGGGAACATCGCGATCCAGAGCGCGCTCAACCCGGCGACGTACAACCTGCTGAGCTCCAAGGAACGGGGCGGGCCTCGGATGTTCGTGGTGGACAACGTGGACCCGGTGAATCTTGCGGGGGTGCTGGCGCAGTGCGAGCCCAAGAAGACGTTGTTCAATGTGATCTCCAAGTCCGGGGAGACGGCGGAGACGGCCGCCCAGTTCATGCTGGTGCGCCGGATGCTCGAGGACGCGCTGGGGAAGAAGTGGGCTTCGCACGTCGTCGCGATCACGGACCCCGAGAAGGGGACGATGCGCACGATCTGCGATGAGCACGGGATCACGACGTTGCCCGTCCCGGAAGGGGTCGGGGGTCGGTTCTCGTCGTTGTCCCCGGTGGGGTTGTTCTCGAGCGCGATGTGCGGGATTGATATCGATGCGTTGCTCGACGGCGCGAAGGCGATGGACGAGCGGTGTCGGTCCGAGGACCTCACCAAGAACCCGGCGGCGATGCTGGCGCATCTGCTTGTGGATCTGGGGAACCGGAAGGGGAAGCACTCGCACGTGATGATGCCGTACTGCAATGCGCTGTACCTGATGGCGGATTGGTACCGTCAGCTGTGGGCGGAATCGCTCGGGAAGCGGCGCGACAAGGACGGGGCGGAGGTGTTCACGGGGTTCACGCCGATCAAGGCGCTGGGCGCGACGGATCAGCACTCGCAGGTGCAGCTGTACCGGGAGGGGCCGAACGACAAGGTGTTCATCCTGTGCGAGGTTGAGAAGTTCGACGAAGATCTGACGATCCCGACGGGGATGGGGGTCGAGGCGCTGTCGTACCTCGAGGGCAAGTCGATGCAGACGCTGCTCAATGCGGAGAAGCGCGCGACGGAGTATGCGCTGCTCGAGTCGGGTCGTCCGAACATGACGATCCGGTTCCCGAAGGTCGATGCGCATCACATCGGGGAGTTCATCGCGCTGTGGCAGATCGCGACGGCGTACGCGGGGAGACTCCTGAATATCGATGCGTACGACCAGCCGGCGGTGGAGACGGGGAAGAAGGCGACGTTCGGGCTGATGGGTCGCGCGGGGTACGAGGATTGGTTGGCGAAGGTGGATTCGGCGCTGGCGGCGACGGATTACGTGGTTTAAGCGAGACCGAACCGATCGCTTCTGCCTGCGGATAATCCGGCATGAATCGGGGCGTGATTTCCATCCTTGTCGCACTCATCGCGGCCGCGATCCTGGTGGGGATCGGCGGGTTCGTGTATTACCCGCAGAAAGAGCTTTGGATGGACTTCGACACGCTCCGGTTCAGGTCGAACCAGCGGGTGTTTGTCTATCGGTACGACTCGCGGATCGTCGAGACCTGGGCGACACCACGCTTCGAGCCCATCACGCAAGACAACTGGACGTTTCTGCTCAGCCACGGCTCGAACGTTCGGGTGAATACCCATGGCGGGCAGCTCATGTCGGGGATCCAGCAGTTGGATTTTGTGCTTGAGAGCGAGGGCGCGAGTCAGCGCGTCCGGGACTATGCGGTGGATCGATTGCTCCACATCTTGCATACCCGATCCGATCCGCTCGAACGTGTTTCGGATGCCGCGGATTGGGTTCGGTGTGTTGTTGAGAACGGCTACTTCGATACCCGCTCCGAGTCAGACCTGGATTCGGGCTATCTCGATCTGATGGATCGCTGTGTTCCCCCTTGATCAGCGGACCGATGAGATCCAGGCACCGCCGAGGACGTGGTCGGGGTTGGTGAGGTCGTAGATCGCGAGGGCTTGGCCGGGGGTGACGGCGCGTTGGGGGTCGGCGAAGGCGCATTCGATCGCGCCGGTTCGGCCGGAGGGGGTTGTGTTGCTCGCAGGGCCCCCACTGCTGTCGTCGGGGATGATGCGGACTTTCGCGCGGACCTGGTCCATGTTGTAGCGGTGACGGACGTAGACGTCGCGCCAGTCGTGGAGTTCGGACTCGTCGATGAGGAGGTTGAGTTCGTGCGCGGTGCAGGATTTGGAGAGGAGGTCGTCGTTTTGGCCGACGGTGATGGTGTTGGTGTCGGGGTCTTTGTTGACGACGTAGATGGGGTGTCCGAGCGCGACTCCGATCCCTCGGCGCTGGCCGATGGTGAACTTGTGTTGGCCTTGGTGCTGGCCGACAACTTCTCCGGATTGGTTCAGGATGTTGCCTTCTTGGGAGAGCTCGGGTCGTCGTCGTTCGACGAGCCCGACGTAGTCGTTGTCGGGGACGAAGCAGATCTCCTGGGAGTCGGGCTTGTCGAAGACGGGGAGGTTGTGCTTCTCGGCGATCGCGCGGACTTCGGCTTTGGTTTCGTATTCCCCGATGGGGAGGAGCATCTCGGGGAGTCGGTCTCTGGGTGCGCCGAAGAGGACGTAGGACTGGTCTTTGGACGAGTCTTTGCCGCGGAGGAGTTTGGGGGCGGGGCCGGAGCGGTCGATCCGCGCGTAGTGGCCGCTCGCGATGTAGTCGGCGCCGATCTGTTTGGCGTAGTCGTGGAGCTTTCCGAACTTGAGCCAGTCGTTGCAGCGGACGCAGGGATTGGGGGTTCGGCCGTTGGCGTATTCGTCCACGAAGTAGTCGATGATGCGCCCGAAGTCCTTTTTGAAGTTGCAGATGTAGAGGGGGATACCCAACGCGGCGGCGACGAGCTGCGCGTCGTGCGCGTCGCCGACGGAGCAGCAGCCCTGGTGTCCGATTTTGACTTTGTCGGGGTCGCAGGAGACGCCGGCGGAGTCGTAGGGCTGGAGTTCGTCGAGGGTTTCGCCGGGGGATCCGAGGCGCATGAAGCAGCCGACGACGTCGTAGCCCTGGTCGAGGAGGAGGGCGGCGGCGGCTGATGAATCCACTCCCCCACTCATCGCAACGAGGACCTTGGGCTTGGACCCATCGGTCGAGTTGAGAGGGCTGAATGTCGCACTGAGATCGGACATGGCTCGGAGTCTATTACTGCTTAAGCACTTGCGTCACACGACAACAACGATTGATTGCATAGACAGAATGGTCTTTCTTGTTCAATACATGAGGTCGTTGGGGTCGGATTTGCCTGTTTCGTGGTCGTCGATCTGGATCCGGATCTGGTCGAGCATGGCGTAGAACCGAGCACGCTCTTCTCTGGGGAGGGACTTGGCGACGGCTTTCATGTTCTCGATGGTGAGTTGTTTGGTGAGGTTGGAGCCGTCGGGGAGTCTCCGGACGGCGAAACCGGGTTTCTCGGAGAGGAACTCGGGGGATCTTTCGATCATGTCGGCCATTTTGCGGAGCATGGAGGCGGCGGTGGCCGGCGCGACCCCGTGTCCGATCCGGACCCGGACGGGGGCCGTCTGGGAGTCCGAATCCGGGCGATTCACGATGGATCCGGAGATGACGTGGCCTTCGGTGTCGGCCGTGGGATCGTCTTCCCGGTCAACGGTGGCCGCATTGAACCCGGAGAGGTATGCGGCGAGTTTGGCGGTGTCGTGGGTGGGTTTCTGGTTGAAGTCGTTCATCGGGGGATGGTAGCGCCGTCGGTTTGGCACACGATTCGCGTTGTGGCTCCGTGAAGGAGTCTGTTCATGCGACGATGGATCGTCCACATCCTTATTTGTGTCGGGCTTTGCGCCACGACAGCGCATGCGGGGAAAACGCTGCGCGACGTCACGCGCGTCAGGGGACAAGGTGCGAGTGTGATCCAGGGCTTGGGTCTGGTGATCGGGCTCGACGGGACGGGCGACGACGGGACGGAGCTCGCGATGGCGCGTCCGCTCGCGCAGACCCTGACGAACCTCGGGAACCCCGTGAGTATCGACGATCTGGCTTCGGCGAAGTCGGCGGCGTTGGTGCTCGTGACCTGTGAGATCCCGAGGGGGGGAGGGAAGGTCGATGACCAGTTCGATATCACGATCTCGGTGATCAACAGTGCGGAGTCGCTCGAGGGCGGGACGCTCTTGATGACGCCGCTCGCGCCCCGGCCGGGGTCTCCGGTGTACGGGTTTGCGCAGGGTCGGTTGTCGCTCCCGGATCGGGAGTTCAAAACGGTTGCGTCGATCTCGCGCGGTGCGCAGCTCGTGCGCGACGTGAACACGATGCCTTCCATCGCTGGGAGCTTCGAGCTGATCATCGAATCGCCGTTCTCGGGATGGGGAGCGGCGAGTTCGATGGCGGCGGAGATCGATCAGAACTACCGGCTGTCGTCGGATCGATTGGGTGACCCGATCGCGCACGCGATCGATCATCGGACGATCCGGGTGACGGTTCCGACGAGTGAGCGCCGGGATCCGGGCGCGTTCTTCGGGCACGTGATGGAGACGGACGTGTCGGGGGCGCTGCGGAAGCTTCCGGCGCAGGTGATCTGCGATTCACGCTCGGGGATCATCGTGATGACTGGTTCTGTGGAGGTGTCGCCGACGGTGATTACCCATAAGGACCTGGTGATCACGACGCTGGTGGATCCGGCGGCGGCGGAAGCGGGGACGAGCGAGTTCGCGGCGGTGAAGACGGCGGAAGAGACGGACGCGGACACGACAACGGCGAAGCTCGAGGACCTGATCAACGCGTTCGACCAGCTCGATGTGCCTCCGGTGGAGCAGATCCGGATTCTGCAGCTGATCCATCAGGCCGGCAACCTGCACGCGCGGTTGATCGTGGACGGGATCGGTTGAGGAAAGAAAGGACACGAGATGAACCCCATTCTGACCAGCTCGAACTCGCAGTCGCTGAACCCGACGGCGCTGATGATCAAGGGGAAGCAGCGCACGGAGGGGCAGAACGTGTTCAGCCCTTCGATCGGGTCGGGGACGGAAGCTGCGGCTTCGAAAGGGACGACCCGCGCCGAACAGGCGAAGGAAGCTGCTGATAAGCTCGTCGCGACGACGTTCATCAAGCCCATCCTGAGCGAAGCGCGGAAGATGGACAACGCGCCGGCGCCGTTCAAGCCCACCCAGGCGGAGGAGATGTTCGGCGCGATGCTCGACAACAAGATCGCGGACGAGCTGGTCGCGAAGCTGAACCTTCCGCTCGCGCAGCGGATGACCCGTGACATGGTGGATCGGATCCCAGAGTCGGAGCAGAATCAGGTTTCGACGAAGCGCGTGGACATCCTGGGATGAACGCGACACTGACCCATCCCGGGAAAGCGATCGATGCGGCGCGGCTCGATGATCTGCTGACGGATCTGGAGCGCGAGCACGAGACGCTGCTGTCGCTGGCCGGGGAGCAGCGGAACGCGGTGATGAGCGCGGACGCGCGGGCGCTTCAGCGGATCACGAGCGAGACGGCGGAGACGCTCGGTCGGATCGCGCACACGGAGCACACGCGCCGATCGCTCGTGACGGGCGTGGACGGGACGACCCCGACGCTCGAGCAGATCGCGACGACCCTGGACCCGGAACGCGCGGAGTCGCTGAGGGAACGGGCCGCATCGCTCCGCTCGCTGATGGAGCGGATCAAGGAAGAGCAGGACGCGGTGCGGGTTGCGAGCGAGGCGCTCGCGGCACACATGAAGGGATTGGTGGAGCAGGTGAGCTCGAAGCTGTCTCATGCGGGGACGTACTCCCAGCGTGGGGCGGTGAGGCCGACGACGCAGCAGGTGGTTTCCGGCGTGGACGTGGTGCGATGAAGGAGATCCGGTCATGAGCTTGACAGCAGCGATGAACATCGCGAACTCAGCGCTGACTGCTTCGCAGATCGGGCTGCAAGTGACGTCGCAGAACCTCGCGAACGTCTCGACCCCCGGGTATTCGAGACAGATCGCGCTGATGCGTGCGATCCGGGGTCAGGTCACGGACCCGAACATGATCGGGTCGGGGGTTGCGGTCGGTGAGGTTCGCCGGCAGATCGATCAGGCGCTGCAGAATCGTCTGTGGAACGCGAACTCGTCCGAGTTCTCGTCGGCGCAGCGCGCGAATGTGTTCTCGCAGCTCGAGTCGATCCTGAACGAGGGGACGGACTACGACCTGTCGAGCGAGCTCTCGTCGTTCTTCAATGTGTGGTCCGAAGCGACAACGGTGCTCGATTCGGGCGCGACGCTCGTGAATCAGGGGCGGACGGTCTCGACGTACATCCGGAATATGAGGAGCGATCTGCTCGCGCAGCGCCGTCAGATCGAGGACCAGATCGACGCGCAGGCGAACAACGCGGACGCGCTGTTCCAGGAGATCGCGACGATCAACTCGACGATCTCGTCTCGTGAGATCGGGGACGCGCAGGCGAGCGCGCTCCGGGATCGTCGGGACCAGATCGTGACGGAGCTCTCCCAGCTCATGGAGATCACGGTCTCGGAGACGAACCAGGGCGGGTACAACGTGTACGTGGGCTCGACCCCGATCGTCCAGGGGAACAACTCGCGCGGGATCTCGATCGATCGTCGGACGATCAACGGGAACCTGTCGGTGCGCGTCACGGTCGCTGACAACAACGACACGCTCGATGTCCAGGAGGGCTCGCTCGGTGGGCTGCTGTCGTCGCGCGATGGCGCGATCGATGAAACGCTCGAGAAGCTCGATCGGATCGCGGCGAATCTGATCTTCGAGGTCAACAAGCTCCACTCGACGGGTGTGAACGAGGAGTGGCTCCAGAACACGCTCGGGACGTTGCAGATCGACTCGGCGAACCAGGGGCTCGCGCTGAATCACCCGGACAACTTCGATCTGGCGGAGCTCCCCTTTGCGCCGGTGAACGGCGGGTTCGTGGTGCATGTCCGGAACGAGGACACGGGGACCTCCAACGAGGTGTTCATCCCCGTGGATCTGGACGGGATCGACAGCACGGGCGCGGCCGGTTTCGGGGACGACACGTCGGCGGAGGACATCCGTGCGGCGCTCGACGCGATCGACGGGATCAGCGCGACGTTCGACCCGTCGGGTCGGTTGTCGATCCAGGGGGATCTGGGGTTCTCGTTCGCGTTCAGCGAGGATTCGTCGGGGGTGCTCGCGACGCTCGGGGTGAACACGTTCTTTGAAGGGACGGACGCTTCGGATATCGGGGTGATCGATGACATCCAGCCCAACCTGGGGCGCGTGAGCACGGGGGGCGAGTTCAACGCGAACGGGACGGCGGCGCTCATCGCGGGGGTTGCGGACCAGACGGTGTCGGCGCTGGGGGACAAGAGCATCACGAAGTTCTGGGCTGTCCAGACCCAGAACATCGCGGTGCTGGCCGGGTCGGCGATCACCCAGGCAGACGCGGACGCGATCGTGCGTCAGAGTCTGGACGCGCAGCGCGCGTCGGTGTCCGGGGTGAGCGTTGACGAGGAATCGATCAACCTGATCTCGTATCAGAACCAGTACCAGGGCGCGGCGCGTGTGATCACGGCCGCTCAGGAGATGTTCGACACGCTGCTCACGCTCGTGTAAAGGAACAAACAGATGTCCGCATTCCCGACATCATTTTCGCGTGCTCCGTCGAATCTGCTGACCATGCAGAATCTGCGCAACATCAACCTCACCAACGTGGCGATGGGGCGCATCAACGAGCAGCTTGCGTCCGGGCTCGACCTGCTCCGTCCCTCGGACGATCCGGTCCGGAGCGCTGCTGTATCGACGCTCGACGCGCGGATCGAAGCGACGAACCAGATCCTGAAGAACCTGAACTTCGCCGGATCGACGTCGGGGACGCTGGACCAGGCGCTCTCGGACGCGAAGTCGCTCATCGACGAAGCGATGTCGATCGCTTCGGGTCAGATCAACTCGGACCCGGAGACGCGCGAGTCCCAGGCGGTGATCATCGATTCGCTGATCGATTCGTTGTACTCGATCGTGAATCAGGATTCTCTGGTGGGTCATATTTTCGGTGGGTCCGCTCCGGGTCGTCAGCCCGTGATCTTCGATCGGGGCGCGTACCGGTTCGTGGGGGAGATCGGGTCGTTGACGGCGGCGCTCGGGAGCGCGTCGGACGTCCCCTTGACGCTCGGGGCCGGCGCGGCGTTGGGTGAGCTGTCGGAACGGATCGAGGGGGTGATGGATCTGGATCCGGATCTGACCCCGGACACGCTGCTGAGCGATCTGAACGGCGCGACGGATTCGGGGATCGATCTGGGGACGTTGCAGTTCAGTTTCTCGGGTGGGCCGACGGGGAGCGTGGATCTGTCGGCGGCGAAGACGGTCGGGGACGTGGTGGACGCGATCAACAGCGCGATCCAGCAGTACGAGGTGGACAACTCGGTGTCCGTGCTCGGACCGGGCGCGGTGTCGATCAACGGGAGCGGGCTGAGTGTGGATGTGCCTTCGGGCGATCTCACGTTCTCCGATGTGACGGGCGCGAGTGTGGGTGAATCGCTCGGGATCGCGTTTGCGACCCCGACGGCGTTCAATGCGGGGAACACGCAGGGATCGGATCTCGATCCGAAACTGACGTGGACAACGCCGGTTTCGGCGTTCAATGGGCTCGGGGGGACCCCGCTCGGTTCGATCGTGGTGACGAACAATGCGTCTCGACGGACGATCGATCTTTCGGGGGCGCAGACGCTCGCGGATATCCGCTCATTGATCGAATCGGGGGACTCGGGGGTCCGGGTGGTCATCGATGACTCCGGGCAGTCCATCAATGTGGTGACGGAGAGCGCGGGGACCTCGGCGCATGCGTTGTCGATCTCCCAGGTCACGGGGGACAACACGGCGGAGCTCCTCGGGATCCGGACCTTGGCTTCGTACACCCGGGTGTCGGACTTCAATGACGGGCGCGGGGTGGATGTGGTGAGCGGGCGGACGGACCCGACGACGGGGCTCGTGGATCCGGCGCTGAACACGGATTTCGAGATCACGCTCGGGGACGGGTTTGTGATCAGCATCGACCTGAGCCCTTCGGATCTGGCGACGGTCGGGACGTTGATCACGGCGATCAACGGCCAGGCGGACGCGCAGCTGGCGGCGGCGAGTCGGCCGACCTCGGATTTCGATGCGAGTGTGAGCACGACGGACAACGGGATCGAGTTCCAGCAGAGCGCGGCACTTGCGCTCGGGGGCGGGGTGTCGGTGCGGCCTCTGAACAACTCGACGGCGGCGGAACAGCTCGGGCTGATGAACGCGAAGAACCTGAGCGGGAACGTGGGGATCCGTTCGGAGGATCGTGCGACGATTCGTGTGGACAATCTTTTCAGCCATTTGCTCGATTTGTCGGAGGCCTTGAAGGCGGATGACACGTTTGGCATCGAACTTGCGGCTGAGCGTTTGGGTCTGAGTCAGGATCGGTTGATCCAGGCGAGGTCCCGTGTCGGCGGGTACACACAGCGGCTCGACAACGAGGTGCGCCGGCAGGAGGATCGGATCGTCTTCGACGAGGCGGTGCGATCGCAGCTGAGGGACTTGGACTACGCCGCGGCGTCTACCGAGTTCGCGAGGTTGCAGCTGCAGCTCCAGGCGGGATTGTCCGTCGCGGCGCAGACGCAGCAGTTGACGTTGCTCGACTTCCTGGGCTGATCGGGAGTCGGAGGACAGCACGGGGCTTGAGAGGGTCCCGTGGTTGATTGGATCGAGGAGTGCGGCACGCGTCGGTCAGCGCCGTGCTCCATGACAGGATGTCGACCGGTCAGGATGCCGGCGTCGATCCGAGTTCAGTACGACCGACGAGATCGGAGCGCACACAATGGAAGTGCGGACGACTAGATTCGGGGTGATCGATATCGCGGAGGACCGCGTGATCACCTTCAACGATGGATTGCTCGGGTTTGCGGACAGGAAGAGATACTGTCTGCTCCAGCCCGGGGATGATGCCTGCTTCTTCTGGTTGCAGTGCGTCGATGATCCGAACCTCGCGTTTGTGGTGACGGATCCTTCGTTCTTTGAGCCCGAGTATTCGGTGCCCATCCGTCCTGAGCAGATGGAGGCGCTGGAGATCAAGAAGCTCGAGGATGCGCAGGTCTTCGTGATCGTGAACAAGATCGATGATCAGCTGACGGGCAACTTCCAGGGCCCGTTGATTATCAACACGCTGGACAAGGTCGGTGAGCAGATCGTGCTCGCGGACAAGCGTTGGACGACACGTCATCCGTTGATGCGGGTTTCGAGTTCGTCTCAGCAGACCGCGAGCGCCTGAGTGCGTTGATCGCGAGGGGTGCAGCTGTCGTGAATGTGTTTCGGTGTCGAAGACGCCGCGCGATAGGTGCGCCGCAACGGATCGGGTGAAGGAGTCGCCCGACCACCACGAGACCCCTCCCCAGGGCTCCGGCACTGGGGGGATCGTCCGCAAGGAGTTGACGCATGCTTGTGCTTTCAAGGCAGCGCGACGAGACAATCATGATCGGCGACGAGATCGAGATCTCGGTCGTTGACATCAGAGGCGACAAGGTCCGACTGGGGATCAACGCGCCGACGCGGATCGCGGTTCACCGGAAAGAGGTGTACGACGCGATCCGGAAGGAGAACACCCAGGCCGCGATGCTTGGGTCCACGGATCTCGATTCGATCGCGCAGACCATCAAACCTGGACCGGCACGGCGCACGGAGCGCACCGGGACGTCACAGACAACCGTCGCGATTCCCGCGACACGGATCAGCGCCCCGGGCGCTGGTGTGGACCAGACGCGCGATCAGGAGATCGCGTCATCGGACAAGAACACGGCTTGACCCCTGAGCCGCGCTCTTGGGCGCGGTGACCAACGCAATCACGGAGGATTGCCATGACACGGATCAACACGAACGTCCCCAGCATGATCGCTCGTCAGCGGCTCAATCGCTCGGGGGAGGACCTGCAGCTCAGACTCGAACGATTGTCCACGGGTCTCCGGATCAACCGGGGCAAGGACGATCCGGCGGGTCTGATTATCACCGAACGGATCGACACGGAGCTCAAGGGCATCGAGCAGGCGATCGAGAACTCGCAGCGCGCCAGTTCGGTGATCGCGACGACCGAGGGCGGGTTGTCCGAGATCAACGATCTGCTGAACTCGGTGAAGTCGCTCGTTGTCGAAGCGGCGAACTCGGGCGCGATCTCGGATGAGGAGCGGGACGCGAACCAGCTCCAGATCGACTCGGCGCTCCAGTCCATCACCCGTATTGCGAACACGCTGACCTTCGGCGGTCAGAAGCTGCTCGACGGATCGCTCGACTACATCACGTCGGGTGTCGCGCTCTCGACGATCACGAACACCAAGATCACGGCGGCGAGCTTCGTCGATTCGAACGCGGTCAATGTGTCGGTGGATGTGCTCGCTTCGGCGCAGAAGGGTTCGCTCTACCTCTCCGGGGACAACTCGGGGACGGGAGACGGGACGATCCTTTCGACGGTCACGATCCAGATCCGTGGTGACAAGGGTGTGCGTGAGCTCGAGTTCCTCTCGGGGACCACGCTCAGCGCCGTCCGGGACGCGGTGAACTCGCTCACGGACCTAACGGGTGTGACGGCGGACCTGATCGGCGCGGACTCGACCTCGGGTCTTGCGTTCCGTGCCGAGGAGTACGGGTCCAACTCGTTCGTTTCGGTCGAGCGCCTCGATCCGCCGGCGGACCCGACGGATGACAACTTCAACCTGTTCAAGCTCGACTCGAACGCGGATGTCGCGGCGACGGTGGTCTGGGGCGATCCCAGTCTGGTGAGCGCGACGCGCGACGACGGACGCGATGTGACGGCGCTGATCAACGGGATCGTCGCGAACGGCGACGGTTTGGAGGTTTCGATCGGATCCCCATCGCTCGCGATGAAGCTCAATCTCGCGGAGTCGTACGCCACCGACCCGTCGTTGGCGGTGACAACGTTCGATATCACGGGCGGTGGATCGCTGTTCCAGCTCGGGCCGACGGTTTCGTCGCTCCAGCAATCGAACATCGGCGTGCAGAGCGTGGCTTCGGAGTCGCTGGGCGGGACCCTGAATAACGGGGTGAACAACTTCCTGTCATCGCTCGCGACGGGTGAGGACAACTCGCTTGCTTCTGCGGAAGCGAACCGGGATTACACGACGTTGTCGGAGATCCTGGAGAACGCGATCGACGAAGTGTCGATCCTCCGTGGGCGTCTGGGTGCGTTCGAGCGGAACGTGCTGGACACGAACTCCAGGTCGCTCCAGTCCGCGTTCGAGAACCTGACGTCGTCCCAGAGCACGATCCGAGACGCGGATTTCGCGCTCGAGACGTCCGAGTTGACTCGAGCCCAGATCCTCCAGAGTTCGGGGACGACGGTGCTCCAGCTGGCGAACCAGCAGTCGCAGCAGGTGCTCCAGCTGCTGGGATAAGGGATACGACTCTCTCATCCTGAATACCGACCCCCCCGACGATGGGGGGGTTTTCATGCAATTGGAACGAGGGGGAACCCGATTTTTGGGACCGGATAGCGGGTTGCGACGTGTTTTGGTCCATATCTGGAGGACATCACTGAACTGACACCTCTGAGCCGCCGATCGCGGAGTTCGAAGCTCGGGCATGTGCCCGGGCACGAAGGTCAGCGTCGTGCTTTGTGAAGCACGGCACCACCGGGAAGGACGGACTGTCGACCCGGTTCGAACGCGCCCCCTTGGGGGTGATACACGGAGGTTGTCAACACCATGTCACGCATCAACACCAACGTTTCGTCGCTCATCGCGCAGAACGTGCTCGGGCAGAACAACAAGTCGCTCGGCACTGCGCTCCAGCGCCTGTCTACCGGTCTCCGGATCAACCGGGGTAAGGACGACCCGGCCGGTCTGATCGCTTCGGAAGCGCTCCGCGCTGAGAAGTCGTCGCTCAACGCCGCGATCGGCAACGCCGAGCGTGCGGACCAGGTCGCGAACATCGCTGAGGGCGGTCTTCAGGAGGTCTCGAACCTTCTGACCGAGCTTCAGGGTCTTCTGACCTCATCGGCGAACGACGCCGGTCTTTCCGTGGCGGAGAAGGAAGCGAACCAGCTCCAGATCGACTCGATCCTTCAGACGATCGATCGTGTCTCGGGCTCGACGGAGTTCCAGGGGACCAAGCTCCTCAACGGGAACTTCGATTACCAAACCACCAGCGTGGCTTCGGGTGTGACGGACTTCGAGGTCCGTGGCGCCAAGCTGAATGGCTCGAACCTCTCGGTCGATGCGATCGTGACGGCTTCGGCTCAGCAGGCGGGTCTGCTGCTCTCGTTCGGTGGCGATCTCGATCTCACCGCAGCTTCGGACACCTTCGTGTTCGAAGTCGCCGGGACCAAGGGCTCTCGCGAGTTCCAGTTCGCTTCGGGTGCGGCGCTGTCCGACATCGCTGCGGCGGTCAACTCGTTCAAGGACGTGATCGGTGTGTCGGCGGCCGTCATCGGTTCGTCGGGCATCAAGCTCGCTTCGACCGAGTTCGGTTCCAACGAGTTCGTGTCGGTCACGGTTGTCGATGACGGCAACATCGCCGCCGGTTCCGGCATCCTCACATACTCGTCGATCGACTTCGACGTCGCGACCCCGGGTTCGGCGGTTGCGTTCACGGCGGCGGGTGCTGCGAACGGAATCCGCGATACCGGCCAGGACATCACGGGCACGATCAACGGTCTGACGGCCGTCGGTCAGGGCAAGCAGCTCTCCGTGAACTCCGACTTCCTCGATGTCCAGTTCACGCTGAACACGGCGACGGCTCAGGCCCTCGGTTCGGTCGCGGCGTTCGACATCACAGGCGGCGGTGCGGACTTCCAGCTCGCTTCGGAAGTGAACATCGCTGGTAAGGTCTCCCTCGGGATCAAGGACCTCTCCGCTCGGAAGCTCGGGAACTCGACCGACGGGTACCTCGACGATCTGGCTTCGGGCAAGTCGTTCAACGTTGTTGACGGCAACAACCTCGCGACGGCTCAGAAGATCGTTGATGAAGCGATCTCGCAGGTCTCGTCCGCTCGTGGTCGTCTCGGTGCGTTCCAGAAGAACGTGGTCGGTGCGACCCAGCGTTCGCTGACCACGGCGCTTGAGAACACCACGGCCGCGGAATCCGCGATCCGTGATGCGGACTTCGCCGCTGAAACGGCCGCGCTGACCCGGAACCAGGTCTTGGTCCAGGCCTCGACCAACGTTCTCGCGATCGCGAACCAGAGCCCGCAGAACGTGCTCGCCCTCCTCGGGTAAGAGGCCCGAGTCGGCCGAAAGGTTGACATCAACTGAGCTGACCCTCGACGCCCGGATCTCCCAAGATCCGGGTGTTTTCATGCGCGCACGGGGATCGGGTCGATCTGGGTTCGGTGACGAGCGCGCAAGACCAACGGGTTGAGATGCTGAACGATCGGATGGCGCATGCGCGTCGCGCGTTCATCGGGTATCTGCGCGTGGAGTGCGGGTTGCTCCCGGCGACGATCCAGGCGTATTCGCGCGATCTGGAAACGCTGATGCTCGATCTTCAGGAACGCGGGATCGGGGAGCCCGGCGGGATGATCCCGGAGGCGCTGGTGGGTCATGTTCGTTCGTTGACGCGCGAGCGGGGGTACTCGGGCGCGACGGTGGCGCGTCACCTTGCGACGATCAAGGTGTTCTGTCGGTGGTGTATCGCGACGGGGCTGATGAAGGAGAACCCGGCGGACCATCTGGACCAACCGGTCAAGTGGAAGAAGGTCCCGGGGGTTTTGTCTCCGAACCAGATGCGGAAGCTGCTCGATGCGCCGCATCCGCCCAACGCGGTAAAGGAAGGCGCGGTTCCGTTGTGGATTCGTGATCGCGCGATCCTGGAGTTGATGTACGCTTCGGGTCTGCGCGCGAGCGAGGTCGGCGCGATCTCGATCAACGACGTCGTGGAGAAGATCGGGGTGGTGCGGATCCTGGGGAAGGGTGACAAGCAGCGACTGGTCCCGATGGGGGAGCCCGCACGCCGGGCGATGGATACGTATCTGAAGGAATGTCGTCCGAAACTGATCACGGCGGAGCGCGCGGCGGAACGCCGGGACAAGGGTCGGTTATTCCTGTCACGCACGGGGAGACCGATCGAGCGGGTGCGGGTGTGGCAGCTCGTGAAGCGGTACGCAAAGCTGGCCGGGCTCAACGATGTGCACCCCCACACGCTGCGCCACTCGTTCGCGACCCATCTGCTCGCTGGGGGCGCGGATCTGCGCATCGTGCAGGATCTGCTGGGGCACAGCGATATCTCGACGACCCAGATCTACACGCACGTGGATCGATCGAGACTGCGCGAGACGATCCGGACGAAGCACCCGCGCGGATGATCGGGATTCTGCTGACATCCGGCTCGTGATCGTGTAGGGTGGTCGGACACACACTGCACAGGCATGGAGGTGCGCCATCGATTCGGACATGATCTGGAAGCTCATCGCGATCGCGCTGTATGCGTCGGTTTTGCTCGTCATCGGCTTTCTTGCTTCGAGGAAGATGCACGACATCCGGGACTACTTTGCGAGCGGGAAGAAGCTGGGGTTCTTCAATGTCGCGTTCAGCGCTCGCGCGACGGGGGAGAGCGCGTGGCTCCTGATCGGGCTCACGGGGATGGGCTACGCGATGGGGGTGAAAGCGTTCTGGGTGGTGCTCGGGGAGATGATCGGGGTCGGGGGCGCGTGGCTCCTGATGTCGAGGCGATTCAAGCGTTTGTCGGATCGGTACGACTCGATCACGGTCCCGGATTATCTCGAGTCGCGCCTGCGCGACTCGGGGCATTGGCTCCGATTGATCGCGGCGGGATCGCTGCTGATCTTCGTCCCGATCTACGCCGGGGCGCAGGTGTTCGCGACGGGGGATGCGTTCAACTCGTTCCTGGGGTGGGATCACATCGTGGGCGCGGCGGTGGGATTCGCGGTGGTGATGCTGTATATCACCCAGGGGGGATTCACGGCGGTGGCCTGGAGCGATGTGTTCCAGGGGTCGTTGATGTTCCTGGGGTTGGTGTCGCTCCCGATTGTGATCCTGCTTGAGGTCGGGGGGATCACGAACGTGACGGAGACGCTCCGCGCGGCCGATCCGCACTTGCTGTCGCTCCACGGGCCCGGCGTCGCCGGCGAGGACGGGGTGATCGCGCCGGGGTCGGGTGGCTGGACGACTGGGACGATCTTCTCGATCGTCGGGCTCGCCGCGATCGGGATCGGGTTCTGGGGGTCTCCCCAGGTGTTCGTTCGCTACATCTCGATGAAGAACGAGAAGCAGATCGCGCCGGGCGCAACGACAGCGTTGATCTGGACCCTGCTCGCGGACTCGGGCGCGGTCCTCGTCGGGGTGTTCGGACGCGCGTACTTCACTCCCGAGCAGCTCGGGGGGGATCACGAGGCGATCCTCCCGACGGCGGCGCTTGAGATGCTCCCGGCGTTCTTTGCGGGCATCTTCATCGCGATGGTGCTCAGCGCGATCATGTCCACGATCGATTCGTTGCTCGTCGTGGCTTCGAGCGCGGGGGTCCGGGACTACTGGCAGAAGACACGCCACCCGGATATGCCCGACGCGACGCTCGTGAAGCTCTCCCGGAAGATGACGGTGGTGCTGTCGCTCATCGCGTTCGGGATCGGTCTCGGGTTGTTGCTCAGAGATCGGGAGAAGCCGTTGTTCTGGATCATCATCTTCGGGTGGTCTGGGATCGCGGCGACGTTCTGTCCGACGATGATCCTGTCGCTGTTCTGGAAGGGTTTGACATCGCTCGGCGCGAAGTGCGCGATGGTCGCGGGGTTCCTCGGGGTCCCGTTCTTCAGCTTCGTGGTCCCCCCGCTCCTCAAGGGCGCGGGTCAGGACGAGATCGCTGGGTATCTGTCATCGCTCGATGTGCTGCTCCCCAGCTTCCTCATCGGCTTCGTCGTTGCGGTGGTCGTGTCGTTGATTGACACGAAGGGACGGGCGCAGCTCGAGGGGATCGACGAGGACTTCGAGTACGCGCGGACGGGTCAGGGCTGAGGCGCGAGTCTCCGCTCGATGGCGCGGACCATGGCGTTGACGGCGTCGTCGTCGTAGGGGAAGAAGAGCGAGGGTTCGAGGAGTTCGAGCTCGGAGAGGAGGAGGGAGCCGTCGTCGTGCTCGATGAGATCGACACGCGCGTAGAGGGCGCCTTCGGTGGGCGCGGCGCTGAGGACGCGCTGGGCGAGGTCGAGGTGCTCGGGTCCGATGGGCTCGAATCGCGCGACGGATTCGTCGTCGCCTTCGAATCTCGGTTGTTTCTGGATCGCATGGGTGAAGCGGTTGTCGATGTGGACCATGCAGACCTCGCCCCCCCGCGAGACGGAGGTCATGAAGGGCTGGACCATCATGTCGCGCTGCGCGAGCATGGCGCTGAGGAAATGCTGCGCGTCGTCGGACTCGCTCGGGATCTCGAACGCGCGGGTCGCGAAGGACCCGGCGCTGATGCTGGGCTTGATGACGACGCGCGTCCACCCTTGCTCATCGGCGATGGCGCGGATGTCCGGGGTCGAGCCCTGGTCGAGGAAGACGCTCGGGATGATCGGGATCCCTTGGGATTCGAGATTGAGGAGGTAGGACTTGTGGAGGTTGGCGCGGAGGACGGATGGGGGGTTGAGGAGGGTGGCTTTGGTGCTCGTCGTGTCGATCCACTGCGCGAAGCGCTCGGGGTGCTGGGCGTAGTTCCAGGTGGCGCGGACGATCGCGAGGTCGAAGCTGGACCAGTCGATGGCGTCGTCGTCCCAGGGGGCGCTGAGCGCGTCGTGCCCGGCCGACCTGAGCGCCTCAAGGAGGGGCGCTTCGTCGATGTCGGGTTCGGGGAGGTTGAGACAGCTGACGAGCGCGATGCGCATGGCGGATTCCTCGGGTCGGTGGGGCGGATCCTAGTGGGGTGATCGGGACCCGGATCGGGTTGCTTTGGGGGTGTGCGGCGGCTAGTGTTTTCAGGAATCTTTGAAACTTTGTGCCCCCGCGGTGGGGGCACGGATCCGAGCACGGAAAGCTGGTTCTGATGACGATCTACAGGCCTCTCCCCGAGTACCCCCACCTGAGCGCGACGGACACGGGATTGCTGTCGGCGATCGCGCGGGGTGAGGCGCGGTTGACCCCCGAGCAGGGGCTCGAGCTTTTGACGGCTGCGCCGCTCCACACGCTCGGTCGGTTCAGCGATGCGATGTGCCGGAGCAAGCACGGGGACGACATCCGGACGTACGTGATCGACCGGAACATCAACTACACGAATATCTGCACGGCGAAGTGCATCTTCTGCGCCTTCAAGCGCGCGGGGCACGAGCACGATGCGTACACCCTCGAGCACGAGGAGCTGTACGAGAAGGTCCAGGAGCTGAGCGATATCGGGGGGACCCAGATCCTGATGCAGGGGGGGATGAACCCGCACTTGCCCTTGGATTGGTACCTGGAACTGCTCAACGGCTTGCGCGAGCGGTTCCCGCATGTGAACGTGCACGGGTTCTCGCCTCCGGAGCTGATCGAGTTTGTGAACTTCTTCGATCCTCCCGGGTCGTCGTTGCTCGAGCAGGTGCGCTGGGTTTTGGTGCGCCTCAAGGAAGCGGGGATGGGGTCGCTCCCGGGTGGGGGTGGTGAGATCTTTGCGCCGGCCGTCCGGACCAAGATCGGGCTCGGGAAGTGCGATATGGAGGCGTGGCTGACGGTGATGTACGCCGCCCATTCGCTCGGGATGTTCACGAGCGCGTCGATGATGTACGGGCACATCGAGGGGTACGCGGACCGTATCCATCACATGTGGGCCGTGCGCGAATGGCAGGACAAGGCGTTGATGGACTTTGGGTCCGGCGAGGTCCCGGGGTCGATCAAGGGTGATCCGACGGTGAAGAACCCCGAGACGGGTGGGCACTACCTCGGGTTCATCTCGTGGCCGTTCCAGCCCGACAACACGGCGCTGGGACGGGTCCCCCACTACCCGACTCCCGAGGATCTGGAATCGGGTGTGAGCTTCCCCGGCGATGTCGTCGCGAAGCTCGATGGGTCCGGGACCAAGGACATGGATCCGAACTTCGGTCGGCGATTGCGGCTTTCGGGCTCGACGGAGTACCTGCGGACCCAAGCGGTATCGAGGTTGATGCTCGACAATATCTATTCGATCGGGTCGTCGTGGGTGACGATGGGGCCGCACATCGGGCAGACGGCGTTGTTCTACGGCGCGAACGACATGGGCTCGGTGATGATGGAAGAGAACGTGGTGTCGTCGGCGGGGACGACGTACTGCCTGGACGAGGCGGTGCTGTGCCGACTGATCCGGGACGCGGGGTTCACACCCGGGCAGCGCGATTCGAAGTACGACGTGATCACGACGCACACGACGAAGGACTCCCCCGACCTCAAGGTGACGGACTGGTCGGCACATCGGACCCAGCGTTTGCACATCCAGAACGAAGCGGAGACGAGCGAGCGGGTTGAGGTGACGGTCGGGAAGTCGGATCTGCAGAAGACCGAGTGATCGGAATCGGGGAACCCGGATCACCAATAATCCGGTATGCAATCCCCACGTGATCGTCAGAGCACCCTTGTCCGTACCGAACTCGCCGATGGTCTCCCGGCGCATGTCTGCCCGACGAGCGGCGGGGTTTGGATCGATGTCGCGCTGTACTGGGACTGGTTCCGGAAGCAGCCCGGGTTCCCGAAGCCCAGCCCGTCGTTCGAATCGCTCAACCCGATCGAGATCGAGGACGACATCGACACCCCGATGATCTCTCCGAGTTCGGGACGGATCATGCGCAAATGCAAGGTCGGATCCGGGCTCGGGTTCCGGATCGATTTCGACCCGGCGAGCGGATTCTGGCTCGACAAAGGCGAGTATGACTCGCTGCTCGCGCACAACCTGCACGATGAGCTTCATCTGATCTGCTCTCCCGAGTATCAGCTGGCACTGGTTCGTCTCCGGTCCAAACAGTCGGAGCAGGATCGGTTCGCGCGGGCGCTTGGTGAAGATGCGTGCGATCGGATCGCGCAGTTCGCGGGTTGGTTTGGCGGGCTCCGGGATCGGTCGATCGCGATGTCCTATCTGATGGTCTGTATCGAGGACCGGGATGGAAGAACCTGATCCGGATTCGGGTGTGCGGCGGTCGGCCTTCTGAACACCGAGTCGAATAGACTGGGCCCGTGGCGCTTCGTCAGCTCCAGATCGTGATCCATGAAGATCGGCGGGCCTTGCTCGACGGGTTGATCGAGGGCTCGGGGGCGGTGCGTGACTTCGCGGTGAGCGCGGGGGACGGGCTCGTGCTCGTGGGGGTGACGATCCGGATGGAGTCGGTCGAAGCGTTGACCGATTCGATTCTGGCGCATCACAAGCACGACAAGGGGTTCAGGCTGTCGATCCTGAGCGTTGAAGCGACCCACCCGAAGCTCCCGGAACCCGAGGAGGAAGCGAAGCAGGATCCGGAGAAGAAGTGGTCCCCCCGATTCGGGCGCGTGTCACGCGAGGAGCTGGTGGAGGATATCGAGGGCTCCGCGAAGACGACCCCGGTGTCACTCATCATGGTGGTGCTCGCGACGGTGGTTGCGTGTGTGGGGTTGCTGAAGGATTCGCCGGCGGTGATCATCGGCGCGATGGTGATCGCGCCGCTTCTCGGCCCGAACATCGCGCTCGCGCTGGGGACCACGCTGGGTGATCTGGTGATGGTCAGACGCGCGATCCGTTCGAACATCATCGGGCTGTCGATCGCGATCTCGATCTCCGTGCTCGTTGGGCTGACGCTGGCGCGGGGGGAGGGGACATCGGAGATCACGGCTCGGACGATGGTCGATCTCGGGGATGTGCTGCTGGCGTTGGCTTCCGGGGCGGCGGGCGCTGTCGCGTTCACCTCGGGTGCGCCCCAGGTGGTCGTCGGGGTGATGGTTGCGGTTGCGTTGCTCCCCCCGACGAGCGTGTGCGGGATGATGATCGGGCGCGGAGACTGGCTCGACGCGGCGGACTCGGCGCTGCTGACGGCGACGAACGTGACGTGCATCAACCTGAGCGCAACGGGGGTCTTCCTCGTTCAGGGGATCCGTCCGAGCGCTTGGTGGGAGAAAGGACGTGCTCGGGGCGCGAGCATCCGCGCGATGGTCATGTGGAGCGTCGCGCTCGTGATCCTCGCGGTCCTCATCGTGCTCTCGGGGTTCGGGTCGTCGTGATCAGGGCTGTTTGGTTTCGGGACGGAACAGGATCTTGATGGTGATCTGGACCGTGTCGTGTGGATCTCTGGGGTTGAGCGCGTCGATCCGGGCGCCGCTGGCCTTCCATTTGTAGAGCATGTTGAGGAGCTGCTCGTTCAGGAGTCGGGATCCGGTGTTGTATTCCCGATCGAAGGAGCGGAGATACTGCGCGTGCGCGACCTTGCCCTGCGCGTTGAACTCAAGGACGATGACTGGGTTTGCGCCCGCGCCGTAGAGGCGGGCTTCGGAGGAGAGGAGCCCGGTGCTCAGGACGGTTTTGATCTCGAGCCCTTCGCCGACGATGGGCTGGTGGGCTCGATCGGGATCGAGCTTTTCCGCGCGTTTGATCGCGGTCGCGATGACGTCCCGATCGGACACGACCCCCCTGAGCGATGGGAGCGCGGCGATGGAGTTGCTGGACGTGTTGCTGGGGGTGTTTGGGCTGGATTGGGGGCTGGGATTGGTGGAGGGCTGGGGCGCGGGATCCGGGGTGGGTTCGGGTGTTTCAGAGTCGGGAGTGCTGGAAGGCGCGTTGGTGGTGTCGTCCGAGTCGCCGTCGATCTCGTCTTGGATGACAATCCCGATATCGCTTGTGATCTCGGGAAGGGTGTCGTCTTCGACCTGGGTGGTGTCGTCGGTTCCGGGATCGGTGATCGGCGCGGGGTCGGTCGGCGTTGGCTCGGGCTGAGACGACGGCGGCGGGGTTTGGGGCTGCTCGATCGGTTCGGGCTCGGGTGTCGGGATGGGAGGAGTCTGAACCGGGATCGGGTCCGGGGTCGTGGTGGGCTGCGCGGGCGCTGCTTCGGACGGGGCTTGCTCGATGGTCGGCGCGGAATCCGTGGGGATCGCGGAGTCTCCCGGCGCGGTGCTCTGGGCCGCTTGATCGACCTCAGACTCGGGCGCGGGCGCGAGGATCTCTTCGGGCGCATCGATCCCGAGCCAGTTGATGGAGGCGCTGGAAGTGTCGCGCTTCCCGAGACGGAGCTCGTCGTCCTTCTCGTGCTCCTCGGGGACGATGAGTGGGGATCGCGCGTCGAGGGGCGCGGATGCGCCGGTGCGGGTCGGAGAACTGACCGACCACCACGCGATGAGGACGAGCGCGATCAGGTTCAGGAGCACACTGAGCGCGAACGCGCCGAGGGCGCGGGTGCGTTCCCCCTGCTCGCTGCTGAGTGTGCTGATCGCGATCATGGATCCTCCGACGGGATCGGTTCTCCTGTGTCCTGTACGTCCGCGCGGGTCCCGAGGATCGAGAAAGATCCCAGCCCTGCGCCCGTGAGGGTGTCGGCGAGCTGGATCAGGGTCCCGGACTGGGAGCGGGTATCCACGCTCAGGACGATGGGCGCATCGGGGCGCTCTTCACGGATGCCCCGGATGTTCTCGATGAGCTGGTCGAGTTCGACGTTGAGGGTCCCGAGGACGAGTGAACCGTCGTCTTTGATGGTGATCGTGATGGGCTCGACCCGTTCGGCGCTCGCGCCGGACGCGAGCTCGGGGAGCTGAACATCGAGGACGTCCGCGCGGACCATGAGGACGATCGAGAACACGAAAAAGGTGAGGAGGAGGAAGACCACGTCGATCATCGGGGTGATCTCGATCCGGATGTCCTGGTCGAGTCGTCTGACACGTCTCATGCCGGGGCTCCGCTGGGAGGCGTCGTTTCCGGGGTGACGGCGTAGTCCTCGCGTTTGGGGGAGACGGCCTTTCTCGTGTAGGACTTGCCCCCCCACTTCGTCGGGGTCCCGGTCTCGATGTCCTTCGCGGCGGCTCTCATGATGCGCCAGACGAGGACGGACCCGAAGAGGAACCCGGGCGCGTCGAGGAGACGCGCGTGGCTTTCCTTGTACACAAGCGCGATTGTGACGACCCAAGCGACAAGCGCGGGGATCCCGATCGCGAGTGCGCCGATCCGGGTGGGGTCGTTCCCGAGGGTGACTCCGAGGATGATGCACAGGAGTGCGCCGAGGGGGAGGAAGACATTGATGAGAACCGCGCGCCATGCGTATCGGCGGAGGCGTTTGACGTCGCACCAGGCCGTCTCGGTGTAGATGCGTTTCCATCCGCGCACGAACTCGGCCCAGGAGGCGTACATGCGGCAGCGCATGATGGTGTTGCTCATGAGGAGCCCGCCGCGCTTGCCCTCCCACTTGACGAGGACGGAGAGCATGATGTCTTCGAGGATGGCGCGTTTGACGTTCGCGTGTCCCCCGATCTCGTGGTAGGAATCCGCTTTGAAGAGCATGAACTGCCCGTTCGCGAAGGATCGACGGCGATCGTCGGTGCGGTTCACCTTGCTCAGGGGGAACTGTCGGACGAGTTCGAAAGCGGCCGCGGGTTGGACGAGGCGCTCGAACCAGGTGTTGCAATCGAGGGTGGAGTGGAGAGAGAGGAGGTCGAGACCCCGGTCATACGCGAGGGCGACGGTGGCGCGGACACAGGACGGGTCGAACCAGGTATCGGCGTCTGTGAAGATGTAGACATCGGACCCGGGGGCGTTTTTGGAGCGGGTGACGCCGCAGTGGGCGGCGTGGACCTTGCCGGCCCAATCGTCGGGGCAGTGGTCGATCTCGACGATCTCGAATCGGTGGTCGGACCCGATTTCGTCCTCGGCGACGGCTTTGGTGTCGTCGGTGCAGCGATCCAGCGCGAGGACGACTTTGAGCCGGTCGTAATCCTGGGCTTTGAGGGATCGGATCAGGGTCGCGATGTTGGCCGCTTCGTTGTGTGCGGGGACGATGACACACACGCTCTGGGTCGGGGGGGTCCGATCGGCGATTTCGATCCCTTCCCGGCCGGTCGGGAGGGTCTTCCGCGCGATCAGGACGTGCGCAAGGACGACGGTCCAATAGACGGCGCAGAAGATCGAGACACATACGAGCACGAACTGGATGACATCGAGGATCGGGTGGGGCATGGTGGGTCGTTGGAAGGGTAGCGCACAGGGGGTGATGATGGATAGACTCGGGGGATGGGTGAGGATCGGCCGACAACTCCGGGGTTTGGGGCGCAGGGGCGGGAGAACCGGGGGGACCGGGATGGGGTATTGCACCCGGCGCGGGAGATCACGGTCGAGAACGCCCGCCTGCTGGATCGGCTCTGCACGGAGGAGTTCGGGATCCCTTCGATCGTGCTGATGGAGAACGCGGCGAGGTCGCTTCTTGATGCGTGTCTCCGGATGCTGAGGGGGCTCGATCGGGACGAGTGCTGGGTGGTGTGCGGGCCTGGGAACAACGGGGGTGACGGGTACGCGCTTGCCCGTTTATTGCTCGGGGCGGGGGTTCACACACATGTCTTTGCGACTCATTCTCAACTTGAGCCACCGATCGATGCTCGGATGAATCTCAAAACGCTCCGCGCGATGGGGATTGAGATCCGGGGTGTTGACATGATGGCTTTACCCCAAGCGCCCGTGCTCATCGTGGACTGTGTGTTCGGAACCGGGCTCACGCGTGCTCCCGAGGGTGTTTCGCTCCAGGCGATCGAACGGATCAACGAGTCGAGGGCGCTTGGATCGAGTGTGTTGTCATGCGATATCCCCTCCGGGCTCAACGCGACGACGGGAGACATCTTCGTGGAAAGCGGGTGTATCCGAGCGGATCGGACGGTGACGTTCGTCGCACCGAAGCCCGGGATGGCTCGGATCGACGCGCAGGGGTTCATCGGGGAGCTCGAGGTTGGAACGATCGGTGCGCCGATCGGGCTCGTCGAGCGATTGTGTACATTGATCGATCCATCTCCGGATCGTGAATCTTGATCGATTCGAATTCGTATGGAACCAGACCTAGAATGGGTTCGCATACGTAAGGAATGGATCGCATGTACGTCCAAATGGAGCTTTCACGGATACTCATCCGCGAACAGCGGCACGAACAGATCATCGAACTCCGGGAAACCGACCCGGAGGCCGGCGAATCCCCACGCTCGTTCCCGATCGTCATCGGGATCGTCGAAGCGGACGCGATCCGGCGTCGGCTTGAGCACATCGAGCTCCCGAGGCCCATGACCCACGACCTGCTCGGGTCGGTGATCGACGGGCTGGGAGCCAAGCTGGATGCGATCTCGATCGTGGATCTGGTGAACGGCGCGTTCATCGCGCGGCTGAATCTGTCGAAGGACAGCGGAGAGCGGGTCGCGATCGACGCTCGTCCCTCCGATGCGATCGCGCTGGGCGCGGCACTTGATGTCCCCATCTTCGTTGCGGATCATGTGATCGAACAAGCCGTGCTGAAAGCGCCCGGGCAGAGCGACGACTGATGGAACACACCATGCTCCCAGACTTTGACGCGGGGCTCGAAGCCCCTGTGTATCTCACGCGCGAGATCGAGGGGATCGGTGGGGAGATCAAAGCGCGCCCCGAGGATTTCCTGGTCCAGGAGCTCCCGCTCTACCCGCCCTCGGGGGAGGGTGAGCACATCTACCTGTATGTCGAGAAACGGATGCTCTCGACGTTGCAGCTCCGGGACTCGATCGCTCGGCACTTCCGGGTGAACCGGAATGCGATCGGTCACGCGGGGCTCAAGGACAAGCACGCGATCACCCAGCAGGTGATCTCGGTCCACACACCCGGAAAGACCCCCGAAGACTTCCCCAGCTTCCAGCACGATCGAGCCCGGGTGCTGTGGGTGGACATGCACACGAATAAGCTGGGGCGGGGTCATCTCAGCGGAAATCGGTTCTCGATCAAGGTGCGCGGGGTGGACCCGACCCACGTGATGCGCGCGCAGAAGGCGCTGATGTTGCTGAGTGAGCGCGGGTGTCCGAACCGGTTCGGGCCTCAGCGGTTCGGGTATCTGCTCAACAACCACCTTGTGGGACGGGCGCTGATCCTGGGGGATCATCAGCTCGCGCTTGATCTGTTGTTGTCCCCGCACGAGGGGTCACCCAAGGGTCAGCTCGATGCGCGGGAGGCGTATGCGCGGGGGGACTACGGGGGGGCGGCCGCTCGGATGCACAAGGTGTTCAAGGTCGAGTGCCGGGCGCTCAGGGCGCTCGCGCGGGGCGCGAGCGCGGAGGAAGCGATGGGGGTCGTGGATCCGACAGCGGCCGGGTTCTACATCTCGTCGTTCCAGTCGGCGATTTTCAACCAGGTGCTCAACGAGCGCGTGATCGAGGGGACCCACGACACGCTCGTCGAGGGGGATGTCGCGACGTCGCTGAGCGGGAAGTACACGTTCCATGTGGACTCCCTTACACGGGACGAACCGGAGGTGGCGAAGGGGCTCCAGGAGCACACGATCGGTCCCAGCGGACCCATGTGGGGGACGTCGATGGAGCGCGCCAGGGGCGAAATCGGGGAGCGGGAGCACCAAGCCCTTGTCAGGACAGGTCTTTCAACCAAAGATCTGGAATCGTGCGAGTCGCGCGACTCGTTCCCGATGATCGGCGGATCCCGGCGTCCGATGCGGATTCCGGTGATTTCCCCCGAGGTCGAGGGCGGAGTCGATGAGCACGGCGCATACATCCGATGCGCGTTCGAGCTTCCCAAGGGCTCGTTCGCGACGACGGTGATGGACGAGATCATGAAGCTTGATCCGGGATCGCCGGTCGAAGCATCGCAGGAGACTTCGAGCCATGAGTGACAACATCACACACATCTGCTTCGACTGGGGCGGCGTGATCCTGAAGATCTGTCGATCGTGGGAAGAGGGGTGCGATCAGGCCGGGATCAAGGCCCCCAACAAGAAGCTCAGCACCAAGTGCTACAAGAAGCTCAAATCGCTTGAGCCCCGCTACCAGACGGGTCAGATGAGCGATAAAGCGTACTTCAAGGCGATTTCGCGCGAGTGCGAAGAGTTCCACTCGATCGAGGAAGTCGCGGCCGTCCACGATGCGTGGCTCATCGAGGAATACGAAGGGGTGGACGAACTGATCGACGAGCTCAACGAGTTCGGGGATCTGACGGTCGGGCTGTTCTCGAACACGAACGCGCTCCACTGGGCGCGGATGGAAGAGGACTTCCAGACGGCGTCCCGGATCGAGCACCGTCACGCTTCGCACCTCTTCGGGCTCGCGAAGCCCGACGAGAAGGCGTTCGCGGCGTATGAGCGCCGGGTCGGCGCGGCCGGTCAGCAGATCCTGTTCTTCGATGACTCCCCCGAGAACATCAAGGGCGCGACGGACTTCGGGTGGATCGCGAAAAAGATCGATCACACCAAGGGCACGGCGAACCAGATCCGGGCGCACCTCGAGAAGCTGTCGATCCTCGAGCCCGCTTGATCCGCTCGTTCGGACTCCCTGATTACTTGCTGAGTTCGTCGTAGACCGCGCCGATGGCGCGTTCGCGGATCTGTTCGAACCCGAGCCCGTCCATGAACCCCCAGCTCATGGCTTGGGTTTCTTCCTTGGATTTCCCCGAGTCGATCGCGCGTTGGACTTCATCGATGATGGATTCGAGGTAGCGGATCTGCGCGTCGATCGAGGCGCGATCCCCGATGGGGCCATGCCCCGGGATGACGATGGTGTCGGAATCGCAGAGCTCCCGGGTGTGCTTGAGTGAGACGATCCATCCCTTCGCGGAGTATCCGCCTTCGGGATCAAAGAATGGGTGGAGGGTGTTGAAGACGAGGTCCCCCGTGTGGAGGACGTTCCGGTCGGGGAGATGGACGACGACGTCGTTGTCGGTGTGCCCAGCGCCGAAGTGATGGAGCTCGACCTTGGTGGCTCCGATCGTGATTGTTTCGTTCGAACCGATCGAGCTGTGGGGCGCGATGTCGTTGGTCGTGAGCGCATCGGACTCGTCCGCGGCTTTGGCGGCGAGTTCGAGGAGACGGGGGTCGGCATCCTTCATCCGCCCGACCTGGGCCGGGCCTCCCTGTGCGCCGAGTTTCATCCGATCGAGCTGGGCTTCGATGCGTGGGATCGCGTTTTTGTGCGCGTAGCTCTTGGACGCGTTGGGGACGATGAACCCATTCCCGCTGGTGTGATCCCCGTGGTGGTGTGTGTTGACGAGGGTGAGGGAGCTTTCCCCGGAGCTCAGGGTGTGCGCGTCCGCGACGAGCGCGTAGGCGAGGTGCGCGAACTTTGTATCGACGAGGAGGACACCCGGGCCGTCGGCGACGACCATGGTGTTCCCCCCGAGGGAGAGGTCCGCGATGGCATGGATCCCTTCGGAGAGCTCGGTCCAAGGGAGGATGGTGCTCGCGCGGACCCGGGTCATCGCGCCGAGCGCTCTGGTCGGGACGAGGGTGAGCGCGGCTGCTGTGCCGGTAAGCACGAGGAAGGAGCGGCGGGTCAGGGTCGGGTGGTCGAGCATGGGGGAACTCCTGTGGATGGGCGCGGCGCGCGTCGTCGGATGTCTCAGGCTAGCATCGTGCCCGCGCGAGGCGCGGATCCGCACCCCGAACCAAACGCCGCCCGAATCCGCGGCATTCCCGAGATTGTCCCATGAAAGCGAACGAGATCCGTCCCGGAAACGCCCTGAACCTCAACGGCAAGCTCTATGTCGTCACGAACATCGCGCACACGAAGCCCGGGAAGGGCCCTGCGTACATCCAAGTGAAGATGCGGGCCGTGGACGGATCGGGGACGACGGAAAAGCGGTTCTCCGGATCGGATGTGGTCGATGGCGCGACCCTGGATCGTCGTGAGATGGAGTTCCTGTACCCCGACGGCGCGGGTGGTGGGACGTTCATGGACACGACGGATTACGACCAGGTCGAGCTGACGGGTGAACTCCTCGGGGACGCGCTGCTGTACCTTGCGCCGAACACCTCGTGCACGATCCTGTTCCACGACGAGAAGCCCGTGAGTGTTGAGCTCCCCGCTTCGGTCGTGGTCACGGTCACGGACACCCCTCCCGGGATCAAGGGCGCGACGGCGACGAACCAGCTCAAGGAAGCGGAGTGCGATACCGGGCTCAAGACCCGTGTTCCCCCGTTCATCACGAACGACGAGAAGATCAAGGTCTCGACCGAGGACGGATCGTACATCTCGCGCGTCAAGGACGAGTGATCGTGGATGAGCCGACGATCGTGCTCATCGGGCTGCGCTGCGCGGGCAAAACCATGCACGGCGCGGCGCTCGCGACAGCGCTCGGGGGCGCGTTCGAGGATCTGGACGAACTCGCGGCGAAATCGCTCGGGTGTGCGCACCCGGGCGAAGCGATCGAGCAGCACGGGCTCGACGGGTTCCGTCGCGCGGAGTCGGACACGCTGAAGTCAGCGCTGGAGAATCCCCCGAGGGTGCTCGCGCTTGGTGGGGGCGCCCCCACCGCTCCCGGCGCTTCGGAGATGCTGACGGCGGCACAGCAAGACCGGCAAATCAAGATTTTCTATCTCCGGGCGCGTCCCGAGACGCTCCGGGAACGGATGTCCACAAGCGACAACGCGCATCGGCCTTCGTTGACGGGCGCGGACGCGCTCGACGAGATCGCGACGCTGTTTGCGCAGCGGGATCCGTTGTATTCGGAGCTCGCGGAATCGATCATCGAAACGGACAACGTGAGCCACGCGAGTGTGGTGCGGGTGCTCGTGGCGCTGTCCACAACGCCGGCATAACCCCGATCATCAATCGAGGGCGTAGGTCTCGAGGTCCGCGCGTCGGACGGCGTCGCACAACGCGGCGATCTTGTCGGGGTCCTTGATCCCGGGTTCGGACTCGACCCCGGAGGAGACATCGATCCCGTAGGGACGGAGGGCGCGGATCGCGTCTCCGGCGTTGTCGGGACCGAGACCCCCGGCGACGATGAGGGGGACCTCGAGTTCTTCGACCTTGGGCGCGAGCTCGGACCAATCGAACGAGGTGCCTTCGCCGCCGTCGGAGCCGTCGATGAGGAGTGCGGCGACTTCCTCGACCTTGGTCCAGCGCGCGAGCTGGGACTCGATCGTCGCTGGTTCGTATTTGAAGGCCTTGATCGCCGGGGTGCATTGCTTCACGACATCGACGGGCTCTTTCCCGTGGAGCTGGAAGTAGTGCGCGGGGCAGCGTTGTTCGAGTTCGCAGAACTGGTCCACACTCAGGTCCCGGACGACCCCGACGGTCGTCACGAACGGGGGGAGCGCGTCCATGATGAGGGCCGCTTCCTCGGGCTCGATGAATCTCGGTGTGTCCTCGACGAAGACGAAACCGATCGCATCAGCGCCGCAGGCGATGGCGGCGATCGCGTCGTCGATGGAGGTGATGCCGCAGACTTTGATACGGGTACGCATGGGGGTTCAGCCTTTCGCGCGGATGGTGTCGAGCTCGCGCTGCGCGAGGGGGATGATGTCGTCGTTTCCGGATTGTTCGATGACCTGCTTGAGGATCTCGATCGCGCCGTCCTTGTCCGAGTCGGCGCGGAGCCTTGCGATGATGATCCGGATCACATCGCGTTCGGGGTCGCTCGGGTATTCGCTCAGGAGGGCTTCGTAGGCGCTGCGCGCGTGGGTGTGATCACCCCGGGTGAAGAGGTGGTTCGCGATCTGGTACTGCGCTTCGCGATGGAGGGTGGTGTTGTACTTGGGTTCGTGGAACCGATCGACCATGACGAGGTAGCGGTCCGCGGCGTCGTCCAGGTTCCCTTCGCTGACGCGCTGCGCGACCTGGGAACGGATCTGCGCGAGTTCCTCGGCGATGGGGTCCGGTTTCGACACGGACTTCATGGGTCTGGGGGTCGAGGTCCGGGTGACGGACTGGAACTGGCGCTTCCTGTTCTTCTGTTTCATGATCGAGAAGAGGTCGTAGGGCTCTCGGGGGAGGATGTGGGTCCCGAGGAGGACGAGCGCGACGAGGGAGCCGTAGACGTACCCCCCGAGGTGCGCGAGGTTCGCGATCCCGTTGTCGGGGGTGAAGGTCTGCGCGAGGAGGTCGAGGACGATGTAGAGCCCGATGAGCCACCAGGCCGGGACCTGCATGATGGAGATGATCCCGAGGAGCCAGATACACCTGATCCGGGTGTTCGGGAAGAGGACGAGGAAGGCGCCGGAGACGGCGGCGATGGCTCCGGAGGCGCCGATGGCGGGGCTCGCTGAGAATGCGGCGTGGGCGAGCCCTGAGCCGATCGCTCCGAAGAGGTAGAACGCGCTGAACCCCACCCGTCCGAAGCGGTCCTCGACGGGTGGGCCGAAGACGACGAGCGCGAGCATGTTCCCGAAGATGTGCCAGAAATCGGCGTGGAGGAAGGCGCTGGTGACGGGGGTCCACCAGTGGAGATCCCTCCCCCAGACGGCTCCGAAACGTTCCAGTGCTTCCGCGGATTCGGGGGCCATGGATCGGAGGAGGATCTGGACGATGAACACCCCCAGATTGATCCCGAAGAGGGCCGGGACGATCAGGGATCGTCTTTTCTTGGGTCGATCTGTGCCCAGTGGGATCAGCACGAGCGATCGTACCCGCTGTTTGCGTCGTAGCGGGGTCGGGGTGCGGCCTATAGTCGAGTCTCGCGCGGATCTGGGCAGATCCGCGCCCCCAGAGCGAGACCTGGATACGAAAGGCAAGAGCTGATGAGCACCGCTTCGAGCACATTCTCCAAGGGCCTTGAGGGCGTTGTCGCCGCACAGACCGAGATGTCGTTCATCAACGGCACGGAGGGGATCCTGGAGTACGTCGGGATCTCGATCGGGGATCTCGCTTCGAAGAGCACGTTCGAGGAGACGGTGTTCCTCCTCTGGAACAAACGCCTCCCGACCCAGCCGGAGCTTGATGCGTTTACGAAGGAACTCCGGAGCGATTACGCGATGTGCGACGCACTCAAGGCGCGGATCCGGGCGCTCCCGAAGGACGCGCAGCCCATGCATGCGCTCCGCACGATCGTTTCGTCGATGGCGATGGACGACCCGAACCCGAACGAGAACAGCGTTGAAGCGGCGCGTCACAAGGCGCTCCGGATCCTCGCTGGTGCCCCCGCGGTGGTCGCCGCTTTCGATCGTCACCGTCGTGGTCTGGACATCGTCGAGCCCGACCAGTCGCTCTCGTTCTCCGCGAACTTCCTCTGGATGCTCAACGGCGAGAAGCCCACGGACGCGATGGTCCGCGCCTTCGACATCTGCATGATCACCCACGCGGATCACGGGCTCAACAACTCGACCTTCACGGCGCGTGTGATCATCTCGACCCTGTCGGACATGTACTCCGCGATGACGGGCGCGATCGGCTCCCTGCGCGGGCCGCTCCACGGGGGCGCGAACGAGGGTGTGATGAAGATGCTCAACGAGATCCCCTCGCTGGATCAGGTCGAGCCCTACATCATGGACAAGATCAAGAACAAGGACCGGATCATGGGGTTCGGTCACCGGGTGTACAAAGCGAAGGACCCCCGCGCGGCGGAGCTGATGACCCTCGCGAAGCAGCTCGCGGACGACACGGGCAACATGGACCTGTACGAGAAATCCCACGCGATCGAGCAGATCATGGAGCGCGAATACGCTTCGAAGGGGATCTACCCGAACGTCGATTTCTACAGCGCGACGACGTACCACTGCATCGGTCTCCAACTCGACCTGTTCACCCCGATGTTCGCGCTGTCGCGCATCGCGGGCTGGGCGGGTCACGTGATCGAGCAGCTGAGCGACAACCGTCTGTACCGTCCGACGACGGACTACGTGGGGCCGCACAACGTGGCGTACACGGCGATCGAAGACCGCTGATCCCGATCGGCCCTGATGACTGACGATGCACGCACCAGCTCGGCTCGTCCGATCTCGGTCGGGGTCTTCGGCGATTACCAGCCCTGGGCTGATCTCTGGTTCAATCAATGCGACCACCCGGGTGGACGGCACAAGGACATCGTGCTGCGCCCGGCGGATCGTGGCGCGGACCACGTGATCCTGATCGGGACCCCGCACGTGTACACCGTGGGGTCCAAGGTCTCGGGGGTGACCCGACGGATCGCGAAGCTCAAGGGCGCGCAGGATGCGGCGGAGCTCGAGCACGCGATGAACTTCATCGGGCGGGACCCGAGTGATGTAACGATGCTGTCGTACGAACCAAGGGACGCGTTCAGCGATGCATGGTTCGATGTCGCGAAGCGACGATGCGCCCGGGTGTACGCGCCCGAGGACCGCGCGACTCATCCGATCATGCTCCCCGTGACGTGGAGCATGCACCACGGGCTCGAAGACTGGAAGCGCGCGGAACCGAACCACGATCGTCCGATCGGGCTCGGGTGTGTGACGAGCGGGAAGACGTTCTGGAAGGGTCATCGGGATCGGTTGGGGTTCATCGAGTTGCTCAACAAGTCTGGGGTGGATCTGGATCTCTTCGGGGGGTCGATCGATCCGGGGCTGTCCCCCCGTGGTCCCGTGCAGTGCAAATCGAACATCCTCCGCGCGGCGAGGTTCACGCTCGCGATCGAGAACAACGCCGACGACGATCGGTACGTGACGGAGAAGCTCTGGGACCCGTTGCTGTGCTGGTCGCTCCCGATCTACTACGGATCGAAAGCGGCGGACGCGCTGATCCCGGGTGATGCGTTCGTGCGGATCCCGAGCCTGGACGCGCGGGGGGTCGAGGTGGTGCGCGAGACGATTTCCGATCCGTCGATCTGGGAGGCGCGGCTCGGCGCGATCCGTGAAGCACGAGAAAGGATCCTGGGGGAGCATCGGCTCATCGAGTGGATGAACCGAGTCGCGCTCGATGCGGTAGGATCGGGCTCATGACCCCGAGCTGGATCAAGGACATCGAGAAGGCGCACAAGGAGCGGCGGAAAGTCCGCAAGCTCCTGGGTTCGGGCGCGGTGCGCGATGCGTCATCGGCAAAAAAGGGTGGGAAGCCCGTCGAGCGAGAAGTCTCGCACGAGCTGGCCGCTCATCCGTTCGTCGTGCGGCTTCCGTCGAGCGATGTGGATGTGTTCAAGCAGGTGTTCGTGGATACGGAGTACCGGTTCGAGTCGGACACTGCGCCCGAGGTCATCATCGATGCCGGCGCGAACATCGGGCTGACCAGTGTGTATTACGGGTCGCGCTACCCGGGGTGTCGGATCCTCGCGATCGAGCCCGAGCGGTCGAACTTCGAGCTGATGTCGCGCAACGTCGCGCCCTTCCCGAACGTGACCCCGATCCATGCTGCGCTTGCGAGCGAGCCCGGGCACGTGGTCATCGATGACCCGGACCAAGGCGCGTGGTCGTTCCGGACCCGATCAGCGACGGGTGATGAACCCGGGACCCAGCGCGTCGAAGCGATCACGATCGATCAGTTGATGAGTCAGCACGGGATCGATCGGATCGACCTGCTCAAGATGGACATCGAGGGCGCGGAGATGGACGTGATGCGCCATGCGTCGTCCTGGATCGACCGGGTCGATGCGATGGTCATCGAGCTCCACGAGCGCTTCATGCCCGGGTGCACGCGGGTGTTCTACAACGCGACCCCGGGGTTCGATCACGAATGGCACGCCGGCGAGCACATCTGGATCTCGCGCGAGCACGGGGCGCGGACGATCCGCGAATCGGCGCACTGATATTCCCGCTCCCCCACTGCTTTCTTAGCGCTGGTCCCGGATGAACCGGTACGTGAACTCCGTGTGGGGACCCCGACGTTCGATCCCATCGACACACTCCGGATCGATCCGTTCAGCGGCGATGAATCGCTCGTTGATCGTGTGCGCGCTCTGGTCCCCGTGGCGATTCCCGTGCTGGGTCTGGACGAGGTTTGCGGGGTTGTTGACGATGACGGCGCTGTCGTGGCAATGCATCAACGGGCGATCGAGCCGGCTCGAATCCATCGCCGCTTCGAGGGAGTTGGGGTTGCGGTACTTGAGATTCTTGAAGAGCGGCTCGATGTCGAGCATCCGGTACAGGTGCCCGTCCACGGTCATCGGGTAGCCCCAGTCGTGGTCGCATGTCGTCCAGTCCCAGAGCCCGTCGTCCCCGATCGTCGGGGGGACCATGTCCTCACCCCGGGTGTACGCATGGTCGTACCCGGGCTGCATGCGCAGCGAGGCGCACGCGACCCGGTCGTTGTGGAGCGCGTGGATGATCGCGTCTTCGTCGGGGGCGCGGAGGAAGACGACGTCGTCCACGAAGCAGAGGACGTAGGGCAATCGTGCATCGAGGACGGAGAGGAGGTCCTTCTTGAAGGCCGTGTTCTTGTTGAGCAGGGTGCGCGGCCGCTCCCGGACGAACTTCACACCCGGGTGGATCGCGTTGGCTTTCTCGTAGCCCCGTTCGAAGACGGGCTCGCTGGCCGTCCAGAGGACCGTGGGACGGAGGGCTTTCCAATGGATCTTCATCGTTGCGAGGAGCAGGTCGAGCTGGGCCGCTCTGTCCTTCGAGAAGATCACCACGCTCGTGTCCGACGCGAGTGTCACACGTTTGCTCGCTCGAGGACATCGACCATGGGGAGGGAGCGGAAGTACTTCTCGACCCGGACCTGGTGATCCCGGTCGATCTTGTGCTCCTGGAGGGGGTTGAAGTCGTTGTAGACGTACAGAGGTTCGCGCACGAAGCGGATCTTCCCGAGGGGGCACATCTCGAGCATGGGCATCATGATCCCGAGGTCGTAAGCCATCTTGCCCCATTCGCCGTCTTCGCCTCGGAGGGCGATGTCCTTGTCGAGCGCGTTCCAGAGGAACCCCCGGAACGAGCGGAGGTGGGACGAGACCCAGCGGTACTCACGGAAGGAACGCTCCTTGAGGACCTTGCTCGGGAAGGGCTTGCAGACGTTGGAGCGTTTGCCGTCGCTGGCGTGCTTGTATGAGCCGTAGGTGAGCCAGCAGTCTTCGGACTGGTGGAGCTCGTTGACGGTCGAGAGCACGTTCTCGTGCGCGAGCCAGTCGTCGAGGTCGAGGGTGACGACGATCTCTTCGTCACGGGGTTTGCAGAAGTGGTAGGCGTTGCCCGTCCAGAGTCGGCGTTCCTTCTCCAGATGGAGTTCGTGCTTCTTGGATCCCCCGGCGAACTCGGTGACCTTCGCGCCCGTGCCGTCGGTCGAGTCGTCGTCCACGACGATGTGTCGGTAGTTGCTGTAGTTCTGGTTGAGGACGCTCGTGATGCAGTTCTCGACGTAGTCGGCGCAGTTCCGACCGGCCGTGAACACCACGATGGGCCATTCGCCCTCGACTTTGTTTTTCTTGGTTCCGAAGAGCCCCATCATCTCACCTCGCTCGGGTCTGGAGAAGGTGGGACTCTATCCGGAGGAACGCGCGGGGTCCCCGAATCGCTCAGACCCCGAGCGCAGCGAGGACGGAATCGAGAACCTGACGGGTCCGGGCTTCGGAGTCGGGGTCGATGTTGATGGTGATCCCGAGCCCGCCGTTGGGCTGCATCCGTCCGTAGACATGGACGCGCGAGTAGGTCGAATCCGGAGGGGAGAGCGCGATGAAGCGCCCCCCCTGTGGGGTGAGGGACCACTCGTCGATGATGTGCCCTTGTCGTTCGAGTTCGTGACGGGCGGCGATCATCGCCGGCTCGATCCGGACCCCGGGGGGAAGCTCGGCTTCCAGGTTCCCCCACATGTATGTCGCTTTGATCGGGGTCGATCCTTGCCACGCGGAGGATGCCCGGAGCGCGGGGACGGATTCGCAGCCCGTGCTCAGGAGGGGGCTCAGGAGCACCAGGGAGGCGAAAAAGGCGATTCGGGTGGGTCTCATGGGCGGAATCATCGGCATTCTCGGACGTTGGTCTGCAGAGACGGAGCGCCTTGACATGGAGGAGGATCGGGCCTTCAATCGAGACCCTGACCGACGAGGTCGGGTCTTTCGATGTCCCCTGCCCTGATGGGCGTTCTTAGCTGATGGAGCTCGCGCGTATGGCGATCCGGATCAAAACCCGTGGTAACGAGTCCGCTGAGCAGATGATGCGCCGCTTCAAGAAGCTGTGCGAGAAGGAAGGGCTCACGAAGGACATCAAGAAGCGTGAGTACTACGAGAAGCCGTCGGAGCGCAAGCGCCGCGCCGCTCGTCGGAACGCGCCCCGGATCTGAACGGGTCCGAACCGAAGAATCGACCGAACCGCTCCGGATGATCCGGGGCGGTTTTTTGTTTGACAGGATCCGTTCTGGTTTTCTCGGTGCTTTGAGGTGAAAGTTGGGGGGTACAAACCTAGAGTCTCAACCCCACTCGCGGGGGTTGTATACGTCAAACCGGAGCACGCGTAAGGCGTGTCGAGGCCAAGCTTTCCCGCTCGTTTTGCGAGGGTGCACGCGGGAGAGCAGGACACAGGATCGCACCCCCCAGGCAGATCACACACCATGAGCACAACACTGGTCCCCACACTCGCGTCGATCAGCGAGCTCCCACTTCCGTACTGGCTCGCGCCGTTCGGTGGGTTGCTCGCGCTGGTCATGGCCAAGCTCTTCCATTCGAGCGTTATGAAGCAGAGCGAAGGCGACGACGACATGATCGCGATCGCGCAGGCCGTCCGTGACGGTGCGATGGCGTACCTGACCCGTCAGTACAAGGTTGTCGCGGGGGTGTTCGTGCTCCTGATCGTCTTCCTCGGGCTCATGTACCTCCTGGGTCTCCAGTCCCCCTGGGCGCTCGTGGGTGTTCCTGTCGCGGGCCTCTTCTCGGGGCTCTGTGGTTGGTTCGGGATGAAGATGGCGACGAATGCTTCCGCGCGTACCACCTACGCCGCGAAGCAATCGCTCAACGAGGGTCTGAAGGTCGCGTTCCGCTCGGGCGCGGTCATGGGGCTCGTGGTCGTCGGCTTCGCGCTGCTCGATGTGTCGTTTTGGTTCTTCATCTTCAACGCGACCGGGATGGCCGGCGATCTCGCCGCGATGACCACGGTCATGCTCTCCTTCGGGATGGGCGCCTCGACCCAGGCGCTATTCGCGCGTGTGGGTGGTGGTATCTACACCAAGGCCGCCGACGTCGGTGCAGACCTTGTCGGTAAGGTTGAAGCGGGTATCCCCGAAGACGACGCGCGGAACCCCGCGACGATCGCCGACAACGTCGGCGACAACGTGGGTGACGTTGCTGGTATGGGTGCTGACCTCTACGAGTCGTACTACGGCTCGATCCTCGCGACGATGGCGCTCGGTGTCGCTGCCGCGTTCTCGTTCGCTGGGATCAGCGACGGCGAATCCGCCTCGCTCGGGATCAAGCTCGCCGTCGCGCCGATGGCGCTGGCCGGTGTGGGGATCATCTGCTCGATCCTCGGTGTCTTCGTGGTCAAGGCCGACGAGAACGCTTCGTTCGCGAAGCTCCTCAAGGGTCTGCACATGGGTGTGTACGTCGCTTCGGGTCTGGTGATCATCGGCGCGTCCGCGCTGCTCTGGTTGCTGCTCGGGAGCGATTCCACGATGGCGCAGATCCTCCCC
>Ga0256829_1000239_pt1 | contig 63856 bp, 65 predicted proteins | sample 131447metaG_FD_185979 | JGI IMG/M metagenome (GOLD analysis project Ga0256829, IMG submission 185979) | Hydrothermal vent microbial communities from Lau Basin, Pacific Ocean - 131-447 | ecosystem: Environmental > Aquatic > Marine > Hydrothermal vents | place: Pacific Ocean: Lau Basin | collected...
CAGAGCCTGGACCGATTGAACCTGTGGAGAGTGAAGTGCCACGGATTCAAAAGAAAGAGGAGACGACAAAAGAGACTGCACCTCCGGCACAGGAGACGGTATATGAAAAACGTTTCAAAATACTCGTTTCCAAAATCTATGACCGAGATTACGACCTTGGCAGCTGCTTCGAACGCAACATCACTTTTGTAAGCTTTGTAGACAACACCCTTACATGGGAGTCCACTGCCGAAGATGCAGACCGGAAAATGCTCATCACACACTGGGGTGTCATCAATATGTTCGTCAAAGACCTTTTTGGTGTCAATACAAAAATAGACAATATCGCCAAAAAAAAAACAACGGTAACCAGTGAGCAACAAGTAACGGGGAACGGGCAACCCGCAGAAAACACAGAAGACTTAACAGAGAAAAGTGAACAGCAACGCAATGCCGTTCACAACGATGCCGACAGCGGCTCAATGATAGAAGAGCTGGAGATGAAAAGCTCTTGCATCGCTCCCGATGCAGGCAACACCGAAGCAGCCAAAGAGAAAGACCCATCCACACTGCTTGAAGAACCTATGGTCAAAACCGCACTGGATCTGCTCAACCCCAAAAAAGTACGTATCAAACGGAATGTCTAATCCCTCAACATTTCAGACATTTATCTGGACTTGCTGAAAATGCTTCGTTCTATCTTCCCTGAAGCGCATCAATTAGGTTATCAATATATCCACTGCATGCATGCACTTCTCCTTCATTTGAGGGAAGCACAATTTCATCGCCAAGATGAAACAGGTTTGTAATTTTTTCAAGTTTTGGAACCACATCATTTTCATTGACAATTCTGTAAATATTCAGTTTGTCTTTATAGTAGTTACAGAACATATCCGTACCGACAGGAGGTGCACCAAAAGTGTATACTTCTATATTTTCTTTATCAAAACCTGTTTCGCGCAAATAACAGGCGGCCAATGTCGCCAATGCACCTCCAAGACTGTGTCCTGTCAAAATAATTTTAGTATTACTGTCAGCATTTTTATGATGTTTCAGTACTTTGTTGGCTATCTGCTTTTTAGTGAAATCTTCTTCTTTAATGGTTTTGAAAAAGAGTTTGATTGCCTGGTTAAATCCGGAATGTACCTTTCCTTTTTGATTAAAATCTTCATTGAAAAAAGTAAAGTTCGTCATCCAGTCCTGTGGTTCCTGAGAACCTCGAAAGACTACAACAATACGTTTCTCTCCCGTGTTTTCATCGATTTTTGTCAGGTGCATAAATTGCAGATCTATGACATTTCTTTTACCCCGAAAAAACGTTAGTAATGCCTTCATAACTCCTTTTTTAAGCAATCCTTTGTGACTCTGTCTGGAATAGTAGCGAAAACTGTCAAAATCATAGTATTTGGAAATACTGTTTTCAATTTGTTGCGGCTCATCATAGACCAACGTTGACAATTGCGCCAGATAAAGTGCCTTATCATAATCAAAACCAAATGTAAAATCTATTTCACCACTTTCCCCAAGCCCGCTGTGACTCGTAAAATCAATATCCCATTCTATGGTTATTTCCCGTTTTAAATGCAAGCGCATGATCTCAAGCGGTTTCAATACACTACAGTTATCCGAAGTTACCAAGGTATGATTTTCGTAATATATGGTTTCAGGGCTCAACCAGACACCATCGGCTGTCATTTTTTCTATGGTCGAACCGGCAACCTCTTTGGGAAACAGTGTTTTTAGGGGGACTTCGCTGCCCGAGGGAATCGGTAGTACATGTTGACCAATGCCCAACTTTTTCTTTATTTTAGCCATGACAATGTTTAAACTCCATTCAAAATAAATCCTGCCCAGTAAAAGGGGTGCATATTTTCCTGTATCATTTTCAACTTCGCTTTTTTCAAAGCTGTAGTGTATGTGTCGCCAGCACTTATGTTTTTGTAAAATTGTGTCATTAAATCTTTGGTAGCTTTGTCATCTACCGACCAAAGGCTCATGACAATATCTTTCGCTCCTGCCTGAATAAACGCTTTTGCCAGTCCGCTGACACTCTCCGTTGAGTTGGTATCTACCACTCCTGTTTCACAAGCAGATAAGACGACCAAGTCCGTACCTTTTAAATTTAAGCCGCTTAGTTTAAGTGCCGTTACAATTCCTACCCCATTGCCTTTTATTGCTCCGGCGTTTGCTCCGGTCAGGGCAATGCCCGATTTTAGCATCGGGTTTGGTATTGTGTTGTCTTTTATAAAAAAGCCATGGGTTGCTATATGAAGAAATTTAGGGCTATTTACTTTGTAAAGGTTTTGTTCTGTCGCTTTATCTTTGATGAATTCATTTAACCCTATTTTCTCTTTAATGGTTTGCGCTATCTCTTTAGCCTCCTGTTTTGTTCCGGGCAGAGGTTTAAAATGCATTTTAAACAGTGATTTTATGATTGCGCCTCTTTTTGTATTTGGAGTTGGTACCATTTCTTCTGCTTTCGGGGCTATTACATTTTTATTAAAATCAGGATCTGCAATAACTACTGCCTGGTTTTTATTTTCTGCCTTTTTTGCAAACTTGAATAGTCTTATAAGTTCTTTGCCCGATGGTATATATTTTAAATTTTTCTCTTCTATTAGGTATTTACTCTTTTTTGCATCATACAGTGCTTCAAACGGCAATAATCTTAATGCCCCGTCCGGTGATATAATTAAACTTGAGTATTTAGGCAGAATATCTTTCAAAGGCTTTTCAAGTACTAAACTATAAAGTTTGGCAAGAGTCTCTTTTGACTGTTTTTGTAGTTTGGTTAACTCTTCTTTAGAAAGTTTGGAGCTATTCACTATTGTCTTTATGTCATCTCTAAATGCTTTTACATTTTTATCTATCTCTCTGGTTGCGTTTTTATCTATTTGCCTAAAGGTTATCTTTTCTTTACTGTCCAAGGTAAAGATATAGTAGTTTTTACCTGCTTTTGCAAAATCAATATAGAGTTCGTTATCTTTTAAGTTTCTGACTATATCTTTGTATCTTACTTTTCTTAACCCAAGAAACTCTTTAAAAGCAGTAGCGTTGCTTGCAATCTCTTGCTCTAAAGAGGCTATCTTTTTATTAGCCTCATTTACTCTTGTCTGATAAGTTGCTCGCTCTTTTTCGGTTTTAGGCAGACTTTGGTAGAGTTTTGCCAAATTTCGTTTAGCAAAAATTAATTCTTTTACTTTAGCTTTTAACTTTTTATCTTTAGTAGATTGGTAAAGCATTGCAATTGCATTTTCGCTATCAAAAATAGCACCTTTATAGTGGATCCAATCGTTGAAGGTCTCTTGGGCAATGGTCTGCTTCTCGGTAGTAGTGGCGTTGTGTTCCCGGTAGAGGTAGGCATTCTCTAAGAGTAAGGGAACTTTGCCACTATTGGCTTCGAGGTAAAGCTTTTTTTGTTTGTTACTGAGGACTTGGAAGTTTTTGTCTCTGTTAAGAAGAAAGATATCGAAGGCTTTTTTAGCGTAGTGATAGGCGTTTGAATATGCTTTTGTTTTTTGATAGAGATAAGAGATATTACCGTAGCTTGTGGCGGTATCGGGATGTGCTTTTCCGAGAACTTTTTCAAATATATTGATAACTTTTTGATAGTAGCTTAGGGCTTTGTGGTAGTCGCCCATATGATAATAGACTCCACCTATGTTGCCGTAGCTTATGGCGGTAGTGGGGTGAGGTGTTCCCAAGACTTTTTTATGAATAGCTAACGCTTTTTGATAGTAGCTTAGGGCTTTGTGGTAGTCGCCCATACTCTCATAGACTCCGCCTATATTGCCGTAGCTTATAGCGGTATAGGGGTGTACTTTGCCCAAGACTTTTTCAAAGATATTAACAACTTTTTGATAGTAACTTAGGGCTTTGTGGTAGTTGCCCATACTCTCATAGACTCCGCCAATGTTGTTGTAGCTTATGGCGGTAGCGAGGTGTGCTTTTCCGAGGACTTTTTCACGGATGGTTAACGCTTTTTGATAGTAGCGGAAGGCATTGGGGTAGTCACCCATATCAGCATAGACTACCCCAATATCATTGTAACTGATGGCAGTATCTGGATGGATTTTGCCAAAGACTTTTTCACGGATGGCTAACGCTTTTTGGTAGTATCGCAGAGCTTTGGGGTAATCACCCATTTTATAATAGACTTCACCAATGTCATTGTAACTGGTAGCGGTAGCAGTGTATGTCTTACCGAGTATTTTTTCTTTTACTGCTGTCGCACGTAGATAATACACTATGGCATTGTTATATTGCAATAAATTTTCATAATCATCTGCTATCCAACTAAGAAGATATCCTAAAGTTTCTTTTTTAGTAGGTTCTCCCCGATAGACTTTTTCAACCTTCTGTAAAACCTCTAACGATTTTGTGTAATTTTTGTCTAAATTGTACACAACCCCCAAGATACAGAGATTATCTGCTATAAGCAGTCTGTTTTGTAAGCCTGACTCTTTTTGCAGAGCAATCACTCGGCTTAAATCTGTGATGGCATCTTTGTATTTCTTTGTTTCTCTTGCCTGTTTGTAAAGTGAGTAGAGCCTATCGATCTTTTTAAGTGGCTGATAGATGGCATTCCAAAGTGCCTGACCTTTTTCTATGGCTCTTTTTTGATTGGGATAGAGTTTGGAGAAAAGTTGAAAATCCTCTTGTGTTACAGTATTTGCATAGGGGATTTCTGTGTTGTATAGAAACTTTTTATAGTATATTTTTGCTTGAGAAAAGTCTTCTTTGAGGAGGTAACTACTGGCCATATTTCTATAAAATGCAGATAGAGAGCCTTTATGTTTTTTGAGATCTGACTGGAGTATTTTGATATTATGTTCATAATCTCCAGCAAGCAGATAATACCAAGAAGTATTTTCATACTCTTTTTGACTTTCATAATATTTAGCACTATCTAAACACTCTTTTTTTAAAACATCTTTATTTGGTTTCTCTTTTTTTATTTCAGAATCACAAAACTTTTTTGCTTCAATATCTTTAACCACAACTGCACCAAAAAGTAACCCTAAAACCACTAAAACCTTTAAAAGATGTTTCACTAATTTTTCCTCCTGTTTTTTGCTTAATCTACAATCAAAATAAGTCGCCAACACCTATTCTCTTTGGATATCCCAATAAAATCTTATTTGGAAACAGATACTTCAGATAACTGTGTCGTCTTTTTGAGTTGTAAAACATCTCAATATATTCAAATGTCTTCCGCTTTGCTTCTTCTCCGGTTTTGAAGGTATATTTCTTGACACACTCTTTTTACAGGATCTTGAAAAGCTTTCTAACATAGCATTGTCGTACCAGTTACCCCGTATGCTCATGCCAGGAACGTTGTATTTTTTCAAAGTCTACTGCCAGTTAGAAGATACAAACTGTAATCCTTGACCGGAATGCAGAATTACATACCTAAAGAGTTTAAAACTCATTTACTGAAACCTTTAAAATAACTCTTCCCTAATCATCTCAAACACTTCATACTCCCCATTTTCCACACCATCTGCATAAATCAATCCATTTAAATACTGCATAAATTTAGCTTTTTGACTAATGTTGTTTGCAAAGGCTTCTTTAACTAATGTTAAATCTTCTTGTATATTCGTGCTGTTTTCTTTTAACAACGGTTCAATTTCTGTTTCGTTTAAACCAAACTCTTCTTTAAAGAAAGCAAAAAACTTCTCTTTTTCGGTGGAAGATACTTTCGAATCTTTATAGATCACTGCGCAAATCACATTTGCAAACGGTTCTACCAATGCTTTATTTTCCATTTTTTCCTCCTATTTTTTAATAGACACAACAGCCAGCACATCACCAAAACCGTCTGTCACTTTGAGGGTATACCCATTTTTTACACTTGAAACAGGAATAAGAAACGAGGTTTTAAGATCATTGGTATCATTGTATTCCATCTCTTTCACCACGTTACCTTTCTCATCATACACCGTTAACTCAATAGGCATCGGTCCCCATGCATCATTTTCCAGCAAGATATATTTTTGATTCGGCTTAAGTGCTAAAGTGATTTTTTCCTCTTTGACTTCTCCGCCTTTTCTGCTCACACCGTCTACACTTTGCTCTTCTGTCTTTTCAAAAACAGAGGCTATCAGATCTCCGACATGTACATTGTCAGACTGTGTACCCTGAACCGGTAATTTTCGGCATGGTGAGCTCTTTTTACTCAATTGTTTCTTATAGCCTTCATCTTTAATCACCAGCCGTCCATCTCCATTTACATAGCAAATAATGTCTCCGCCCTTCAAAGATATGCTATCAGCCTTTTTTAATGCTTTATCTTGTCCATTCACCGATATTGTCATATCTCCTTTTTTAACCTGTCCGACAAAAGCCGAAACATAGCCGGTAGCTACTACCAGCAATAATGTCAATTTTTTCATATTCACTTCTCCTTTTTTATATGTATTTTAGCAATTATTTTTGGAATGAACTCACGAAGATACTCAAATACTTCAATAAGCTCATACAAGATCAAAGGAACAAACCAATTGAACCAAAGCCGATATACTTGTAACAGATAGATGGAAATTGCAATGAGAACAGCCGTGACAACTGCCAGTACAATTAAAAATTCTATCTCTTCATTCTCTATGTTTATACGTTTAAATACATAGGCTACAAAAACAGAAAGCGCAAAAAATACCGTAAATATCAAAAGCAGACTTTGCAAGAATCCCAACCGCTTCAACTGTCCATGTAAATGAAAAAGTGTTTCTATTGCATTCGCATGCATTTCTACTCCATAAAAACTTTCACTCCCAAGCACATCCATAGTGTCAAAAACATCATCACTGCTGCTGTACGTTGTACCCAGCAGCATAATCGCATTGGAAAAATCATCTTCATCCAAATCATACAGGTTGCAACTTGCAGAATATTTAGTGTAGTTTGTCCAAAAGCTTTGCATGGAAATACAGTTTTTTTCTTCTATTCGATTTCTATACTCTTTAAGCCATACCCTGTTTGCAATGACATCATTTTTCAAAAAATTCTGTTGAACAAGAGAAGTATTGATATCCCCGTTTTCAATTAGTTGTTTTGCAGCAATAGCCACATTAATATATGTTTTTGTACCGTTATTATCTTTAAAGTTTTTATAGCTTAAATATCTACGTGATATACCATCTTCACTTCTCAGAAGAGCCACAGAAACAAAAATCAATTTTCCCTCTTGAATCTTCTTCTGGATATTTGGGTTTTGTAAATGTTCGATAAAATTATATTTACTTGTTTTCGGCAGTAAAATACGGTAGGGTCTCTCTTTTTCCAGCACTGCTGCCAGTTTTGTGTCACCCGGATTGAGTTTTTTACCATACTCTGCAGTTGTAAACTTAAAATCAAAATCAAGAAAGAGAAGCTTTGGTCTGTTTTCAGGTTCAACATCTTCTACAAACTCATCTAAATTCTCAATAAAATCGGCGATTTTATCATTTGGCAGGAAAAAACCGTAATTGGTTTCATTATCTTCATCCAAAAGTGCATTCGCTTTCAGATAGGTATCATCCATTGCAAAAAGGATAACCTTTGGACTTTTTGTCTTTTGTACTTTCTTTGCAACAATAAACTTCTCTACTGTATCAAACGCAATATCCTCAATATTGCTCCGGATCAACTCATAGTTATAAAAAATATAACTCATTGCAAAAAGCAGCGTAACCACAATACTTTTCACCAATGAATTCATTAGAATGTTTTTCATTTATCTATTATAGTACCACATCATTCTATCTTTAAACAGAAATGTATTTTGTAACACTACTGATCCTCTTTCCATGCCTGTGTAACGATTTTTGGATGATCGTCATATATTTTTATTTTTTCTGCCCCGATGCAGCGACCCTCAACATCAAGTTCAAACACGATCATCTGCAAGATCGATTTGCAGTTGTCGGGAATGTCGTGATGTCCGCCAAGACCGGTCAGGAAACGGCGTAGCGGTACGGCTTTATCCATACCGATGACACCGTCATAGCAGCCGGTCAGCCCTACATCCGTAACATACGCACAGCCCTGTGATACCTGCAGGTCATCTGTGCCTACATGGGTATGGGTTCCCAAAATGGCCGAAACATCTTCTTTGAGCATATGCAGCAAGACATTCTTTTCAGAACTTGCCTCGGCATGCATATCAACAACAATATGTCGAATACCTTCTGCACGTAAAGAAGCTACGACAGGGGCAATTGTCGTAAACGGGTTGTCAACCATCGGCATGGTGTAATGTCCCATCAGGTTCAGCACCGCAACATCGTACGCTCCGACACGTACACGCAATAATCCTTTTCCCGGAGAAGCTTCCGGATAGTTCATGGGACGTATGAGTGGATAGGTTTCAAACAGTTCGAAGATCTCTTTTTTGTCAAAGCTGTGATTGCCTCCGGTCATCACATCGATGCCGCAGCCAAACAGTTCATCGGCATTCTTGCGCGTCAGTCCAAATCCGTGTGAGGTATTTTCATAGTTGCCAATCACAAGATCGAGAAAATGTTCCTGACGCAGTCTGGAGAGATGTTTTTTGAGCATTAGGCGACCCGGTTTGCCGACAATATCTCCTATAAATCCGATGCGCATGATATGTCCTTCATCTTTTAAAGCGTATACAGGCATCGGCTATGCTCGCTTCGCTTGCAGCAACAGAACAACAGCCTCTACTTGTTTCTCATTGCTTCCGGGTTCAACCCTCCTAACGACAGGCGGTTATCGTTTCCTTAGCGGCTCACTCCCGCAAACGGCAACAGTGCAGATGCCCATGTAAGCCCGCCCCCGAAAGTATCAAGCAGCATCAGCTCGCCTTGCTTCAATCGTCCTGATTCCCAAATATCGTTGATTGCCATGGGGATGGAAGCTGCTGAAGTATTCCCATACTTATGGACGGTTACTACAACCTGTTCTTCACGCATTTTCAGTGCATCTCCTACTGCCTTGATAATACGGTAGTTAGCCTGATGAGGGATAAAGTGGGGAATCTCCCCTGATTCAATATTATTCTTTTTCAAAATTTCTTTAACATCTTTTGTTAATGTCTTGACTGCCAGTTTAAAGGTTTCATTTCCTTTCATCTGTACATATTGGAGCCCCTCGTCAAGGACTTTTTGGCTAACAGGGTTAACTGTACCAGGGGCAGGTGTTACCAGGAAATCGGCATAGGCACCGTCTGCACTTGCATGCACATCGATAAAAGCTTCTTCTTTATTATTGGTTGCCGAGATAACCGCTGCTCCTGCACCGTCACCGAAGAGAATACAGGTGCTGCGATCCGTATAATCGACAATAGATGAAAATTTTTCTGCGCCAATGACCAGTACATTCTTTTTCATTCCCGATTCAATGAAAGCTTTGGCAACTGAAAGCCCGTACACAAATCCGCTGCAGGCTGCCGCAAAATCAAATGCCTGTACATTTCGTATACCGAGTTTTTCGGAGATGATACAGGCTGTTGAAGGCATATTGAAGTAATCAGGTGTCACCGTTGCACAGATCACCAGATCGATATCTTCGGATGTCAATCCTGCGCGTTCAATGGCAAGTTTGGCTGCTTTGACACCCATGTCGCTCGTATACTCATCATCTGCAGCAAGATGACGTTCTTTAATTCCTGTTCTTTTTGTAATCCACTCATCACTGGTATCTACCATTTTTTCCAGGTCTTCATTGCTGAGAATCTTTTCGGGAACGTAGGCACCGATCGATTTGAAAGAGGCATAGACTGGTTGTGTTGTTGACATTATGGTCCTTGAAACAGGTTGTATGTATGCATACAAACCCGATAAAATCGTCTCTTATTTTACCATAATATTCTAAGAATAGCGGGGAGAAAAAGGGAGGAGAAGGCGTTATGCCTTCTCGCTGAGGAGTAATTCTATACGCTCATTGACGTTTGATTCAGTATAACGAAGTGCCTGAAAAATAGCGTTTTTAATCGCTTTGGCGTTGGAAGAGCCGTGGGAAATAATGGCACATCCGTTAATACCAAGCAGCGGAGCACCACCATATTCAGCCGGATCCACCTCTTTTTTCATAGAGGTGAAAACCTTCTTTTTCATCATCAGTGCACCGATCTTTGCCGGTAGTGATTTTCGGATATACTGCTTCATCAACGTGAAAATGGCAGACTGTACCCCTTCAGCTGTCTTCAGCAAAATATTCCCGGTAAAACCATCAGTGACAATGACATCGATTTCGCCACTGAAGATGTCACCGCCTTCAACGTTTCCGATAAAGCCGTCAAGCCCTTCAAGCAGTTTGAATGCCTCTTTGGTCAAAGCGTTACCTTTGCTGTCCTCTTCACCATTGCTGAGAAGTCCGACTTTTGGATGGGCTCTGCCCATTACGCTCTGTACGTATGCTTCACCCATATAGCCAAATTCAAAGAGATTCTGCGGTGTACAGTCCGTGACTGCACCGACATCGAGTACAAGGGAACGACTCCCTTTGACAGTCGGCATAAATGTCGCCAGTGCCGGCTTGCTGATATGCGGCAGCCGCCCGATACGCAGTGTCGCCAGTGTCATTGTCGCACCGCTGTGCCCGGCAGATACGACAGCATCAGCCTCTTTGTTGCGTACCAGTTCCACGGCTTTGTAAATGGAGGACTCTTTTCGCTTCAGTGCGTTGGTCGCCTGATCTGCCATATCGATCACATCAGAAGCATCGACAATTTTGACTTTGTTGGTGTAATACTGGGGAAGGAGGGAGAGGATCTCTTCTCTGTCACCTACAAGAATAGGCAGAAACTGTTTCTCTTCAAGTGCCTGAACGACACCTTCAATGACGGGTTCGGGACCAAAGTCCCCACCCATTGCATCGATTGCAACTTTAATCATTACAATTACGCTTTGTTCGTTTTGTACTCACCTGTTGTCATATTCATATGGTGAGGCATTCTCCATGTTCCGTCTGCATCTTTTACAGGCATAGGAAGTGTCAGTTTGTAGTGTGTTCTTCTTTTTGCCGATCTTGTTTTACTTACACGTCTCTTAGGTACTGCCATGGTCTATCCTTTGTTACTAATTTTAATATTCTATCTCCAGCGCTTCTTCACTTCCGTCACAATTGTCACAGTAGTGAAAAGCCCCTTCGATGGCATTGATCTCGCTCTGGAGGATATACGTTACATCAATAACGCCGTCCAAAAACTCGATTATATCCAAATCATCTTTATCTTCCGATACCCTATCGCTGAGTGTCAGCTTCAACGGCATGTCGATCTGTCGGCGGTAGGATGTACCGCAACGATCGCACACCAAAGGAAGCTCTCCGCTTATGTCCGCATCAAGAAATGCACGATGATAACCGCTCTTTTCCAATGTTCCCTTTAGACAAACCCCCTGAACTTCCAGTTCAACAGGTCTTGGTGTGGAACCCACCTTCTCAAAAAAGATTTTCACAAAAAATCTTGATTAATAAATTTCTCTTTGTGCAAAGAAGAATGCGATCTCGATCGCTGCATTTTCAAGTGAGTCACTTCCGTGTACAGCATTGGCGTCGATGCTGTCTGCGAAGTCAGCTCTGATTGTACCGGGTGCTGCCTCTTTCGGGTTGGTTGCACCCATCAGCTCTCTGTTCTTTGCCATTGCATTCTCACCTTCAAGCACAGAAACAACAACAGGACCAGAGATCATGAAATCAACAAGGTCTTTAAAGAAAGGACGTTCTGCATGTACTGCGTAAAAAGCTTCTGCATCAACTCTGGAGAGTCTGATCTTCTTTGTCGCAGCGATTCTGAGGCCTGCTTCTTCAAAACGTGCAAGAATCTGTCCTACTACATTTTTTGCTACTGCATCTGGTTTGATGATCGATAGTGTTTGTTCCATCATTGTATTCCTAATAGGGGTAATTTACTTCATAGAGAAGTATTCGGGCGGAAGTGTACCCAAACAGACATTAAAATCGTATTAAAAGAAAAGATAGAGTAAGAAGAAAAGTGTGAACCGGGAAATCCGGTCACACAGAATAAAGGGGATTAGTCTTCGATGACAGGCTCGCCTTTTGCACCTCTGTTTGGTGAACAAGGCATACCCTCTACACAGTCATCCCACTGAATACATCCCTCTGTTGGACATGCTTCAGCACATGCTGGTACTTCGTGATAGTCTACACACTCGACACATTTGTCAGGGTATACGTAGTAGATCTCCTCACCTGTTGGGTTATCGTCCTCGTCAACGATTGCTTCTACCGGACATTCGTCGATACAAGCTGCACAGTTGATACAAGTATCTGTAATAATTACTGCCATTTGTTTTCTCCTTTGTTAAGATGCTCAAACTATATCAAAAGTTATTTAAATTATTCTTTAATCAGATGGCCAAAAAGTCACGTATCGCATCGACCTTGTCCAGTTTTTCCCAACTAAAGTCCTCATCTTCCCTTCCAAAGTGGCCATAGGCTGCTGTTTTTCGGTAAATAGGGCGCAAAAGATTGAGTGAATCCATGATCCCTTTAGGGGTCAGATCAAAGAGTTCCTCCACGCAGGCAACGATCTTTTCGTTCGCTACGTTTTCTGTGCCGTGTGTATCGACATGGATGGAAACCGGTTCTGCCACACCGATAGCGTAGGCAATCTGCAGTGTCGCTTTTTCACAGGCTCCCGCTGCTACCAGGTTCTTGGCCACATGGCGTGCCGCATAGGCTGCCGAACGGTCTACTTTGGTAGGATCTTTCCCTGAAAAGGCACCGCCGCCGTGCGGGCAGGATCCTCCGTAGGTATCAACAATGATCTTGCGCCCTGTAAGCCCTGCATCTCCCTGAGGACCTCCGATCACAAAACGTCCAGTCGGGTTGATATGATAGGTAATTTCATCATGCAGCATACCGTAAGCTTCAAGTACCGGATTGATCACTTCTTCACGTACCGCCTTCTGTACCTGTTCGAGTGAAACATTGTCATGGTGCTGTGTAGAAATGACCACCGTATCGACCGATACCGGTTTACCGTCAACATACTTCACGGATACCTGTGCCTTTCCGTCCGGTCTGAGAAACGGTACCGTACCGTTTTTGCGTACCTCTGCCAGCTTGGAAGTCAGTCGATGCGCCAGGGTAATAGGAAGCGGCATCAATTCAGGTGTCTCTTTACACGCGTAACCAAACATCAATCCCTGGTCACCTGCACCAATCTCTCCGCTTTCCTGATCAACCCCCTGATTGATATCGGGAGACTGTTCACCAATACCGTTCAGTACCCCTGCACTGCGATAGTCAAATCCGTATGAAGCATCGGTATATCCGATATCCCGTACCACTTCTCTGGCGATCTCCTGCATCGGCGCATACGCCTTTGTTTTCAGTTCTCCCGCAATTACACAAAAACCGTTACTCAGCAATGTCTCGCATGCCACCCTGGCATTGGGATCTTCTTTAATGATGTAATCCAGGATCGCATCGGAGATCTGGTCTGCCATTTTGTCGGGATGCCCTTCAGTTACTGATTCACTGGTAAAAATGTATTCGTTCATTCATGCTCCTTCTTCTTGAAGGTCAGCAAAGCCGACCGCCAATTCATTTACTAAAGCTTCACCTGAGGCTCAGAATGCTTCAATAAAAGATCTTTTAATATTCGTCCACTGTCACTGAACTTAAATAAATCACCGACCGGAGATTTATTCAAACCCAGTACCGGTGCGTGACTACGCACCCTACACACCAAATTTCTAATTTCTAATTTCTAATTTTACTCTCTCCGCCAGCTGTTCAGGCAACAGTCCCAGACTCTCTTCTACCAGTTTCGTATTGCCGTGGGTAATGAATGCATCATCATACTCAAAAGAGGTTAACGCCACTTCCGAAATACCTGCTTCATCCAGATACTCTCCTATCGCAGAGGCGACACCGCCTTTTCTTGCAGAATCTGAAAAGACGAACCAGTGGCGGTAGCGCCTGGAAAGCTGCTCCAGCATTGCCTCATCGAGCGGTTTGACAAAACGCAGATCGAGCACGGCAGGCTTTGTTTCCATCAACTCTGCTGTCTGCAGTGCCCTGCCCACACCGTTTCCGTAACCGATGAAAAGTACGTCACTTTCTTCTTCTTGCAGCAGGTATGCCTTGCCCAGTTCATAGTCGGGCACATCAAAGTTTTCGGCAAGGAACGCACCGCGTGGATAACGGAATGCACAGGGGCTGTCATAATCTCTGGCAAAGGCCATCACTTTTTGCATACCCGTTTCATTGAAGGGTGCCAGCAAAGTCATGTTGGGAATGGCTCTCAGATAGGAAACATCGAATGCCCCCTGATGTGTTTCTCCGTCCTCTCCGACGATCCCCGCACGGTCTATGGCGAATGCCACTCCCAGGTTCATCAGACAGATATCGTGTACAACCTGATCGTAACCACGCTGTAAAAAGGTGGAGTAAATGGCACAAAAGGGCTTGAATCCCTCTTTTGCAAGCGGCCCCATGGAAGCAACAGCATGCTGTTCTGCAATCGCAACGTCCCAAAAACGCTCAGGGTATTTCTCCATTGCAGCACTCAGTCCCGTACCGCTTGGCATGGCAGCTGTCACACCGACGATCTTTTCATCTTCATCGGCCATTTGCACCAGTGTTTCAGAAAATATCTGTGTAGCGGACTTGACACTGCTCTTTTTAAAAGGTTCTCCCGTTTTGGTATCAAAAGCGCCTACGCCATGCCAGTGTTCTTTGGTACCCTCGGCAATCTCGTACCCCTTGCCTTTCGTTGTCTGCGCATGGATAATAACCGGTTTTCCAAGGCTTTTGGCCACCTCCATCGTCTCAATAAGCGCAGCAATATCGTGCCCATCCACCGGCCCTATGTATTCGATGCCCATCTCTTCAAACAGGACCCCCGGGGTGATCAGCTTGAAACTCTCCTCAAAGCGCTTTGCCATATAGGTGGCACTTTCAGGAAAGACTTCCAGCATCTTCTCCACTTTCCCTTTAAACTTCTGATAGAAAGAGCCTGCCATAGTCTGTGAAAGGAGTTTGGAAATCGCACCAATTGGTTTGGCAATACTCATTTCATTGTCGTTCAGAATGATCACCACAGGATATTTCCTGTCTCCAAGCTCGTTGAGTGCTTCATACACCATACCTGCACTCATACTGCCATCCCCAATGAAAGCTACAGGAATACGCTCTTCTTTTTTCAGTGCAATCGCTTTGGCTGCACCGACTGCCAGAGAAATGGATGTCGAACTGTGTCCGGCAACATAGTAGTCATAAGGTGATTCACTGGGCTTGGTATACCCGCTTATACCGCCAAAGGTTCTCAGTGTATCAAAACTGTCCCAGCGGTCTGTCAAGAGTTTGTGCGCATAGGCCTGGTGTGAAACATCGAAGATAAAAGGATCTTTGTCTACATCAAAGACCTTGTGCATTGCTACAATAAGATCGGTCGCTCCGAGTGTCGAGCTGAGATGCCCTCCATTCTTGCTTACAGTGGCAAGAATACGGCTTCTGATCTGCTCTGCTACCGCTTCAAGTTCTTCAATTGTATAGTTCTTAATATCCATCATCTCTCTACTGCTTTGTCAAATAGGCATTTATAATCGCTTTGGTGAATCGGACATGGGCTTCATCAAAAGGAAGCTCAAGTCTCTGTGCGATCGCTTTGATCTCTTTTTTAGTGATCATCTCTTTTTGTAGGCGGTTTCGGGGAGCGGAAAGAAACTTTTCAAGCTTCAAAGGTTTAACCTTGACACTTCCCGCTTTAACCACCTTGACCCGCTTCACCCGATTACCTCGGCAAAATGTTTGAAGAAAATATCGTTCTGGTGTGCCGTTCCCACCGTAATACGTACCGCATTCATGCCATAGGAGGCAAGATTTCGTATGATCACCCCGCGTCTGAGCAGTGCATCCGAAATTTCTGTTGAATCCATTGTATCAGGGAAAAGATAGGTAATGAAATTGGTATAGCTGTCGATATAGTCAAACCCGTGCGTTTGGGCAAACGCTTCATAACGCACAATCTGTTCCTGATGCAGTGCAATGGAAGTTTCCACAAAGGCATTGTCCTCTGCCGCTTCAATCGCTGCAGCAAGCGAAAGGGTGGTAATGTTGAAAGGCGGACGCATCTTGTAAAGCTCTTTGATAAGGCTGCCCTGCGCAATACCGTAACCCACACGCATTCCGCCAAGACCATAGGCTTTGGAAAACGTACCAAGGTAGATAACGTTCTCATAGCCAAGCAAATCTTTCGGAACAATGGCATATTTCGGGTCTTTGGCAGCGGCATACTCCATATAGGCACCGTCCACGACAACCAATGTATCATTGTCTACGGCTTCGATAATACGTCGTACATCTTCTTTGGCTGTCGCATCACCGGTTGGGTTGTTGGGGGTACAAATGTAGACGATTTTCGGCTTGTGCTCTTTGTAAGCAGCAATAAATTCGTCCGCCTTGTGCTCAAAACTTGGTGTACGTACAATTTTCGCCCCCATCTGTCTGGCATAGATTTCATACATGGCAAATGTCACTGCTGACATCAACACCGATTCATTCTCGTTAAGCAGTGCACGCGAAATGAACTCGAGTACCTGGTCGCTTCCCGCTCCGATGATGATGTTCTCATCGAGCACATCGAACTTTGCTGCCAGTGCCGCTTTAAGCTCGAACATACTGTCATCCGGGTAGAGGTGTGCCTTGTCGGCATTGTTCCGGATCACTTCGGCTACTCTCGGAGAAGTACCGATGGGGTTTTCATTGGAAGCAAGCTTCACCACATCTTCAGGGTTGATGCCAAATTCACGCACAACCAGTTCAATGGGCTTGCCCGCTTCGTAGGTTTTAATATTTTCCAATACTTTGTTGAATCTCATACGCTCTCCAATTTTCAATCATCTACATGGTGCGTGTTTACACACCCTATTGTCACTGCTGCCTGCTCAAATATCGTCTGTTTCTTTGACATAGGAGCCAAGCACCTTGACCGAATCTTTGTGTTTTTCCAAAATTTCTTTAATATGCGGATCGTCTTTATGTCCGTTAAACTCAATAAAGAAAACGGAAACACCTTCGACAATATGCGATTTGATCTTGGTCAGGTTGATCTTTGCTTTCTCAAAATCATTCAAAAACTCTACCAGTGAACCCGGTTTGTTCGGCAGTCTGACCAGCAGTGACGTTTTGTCATTCCCGCTCGGTGCATTCTCGAAATCACTGATCACAAAGAAACGCGTACGGTTGTTCTGGTTGTCTTCAATATTTTCGAAGAGTACAGGCAGGTTGTAGATCTTTGCCGCCACGACCGAACAGATCGCTGCACTCTCCGGATCGTCCGCCGCAAGCTTTGCCGCTTTTGCCGTAGATTCAACCGGAATCTGTTCTACATCGTCCAATCCAAAATCATTCAAAAAATTCTGACACTGTCCAAACGCAATATCTTTGGAGTAGATACGTTTGATATTCTCGATCTTCTCTGCCTGTGTCGCCAGTACATGGTGAATATCCACCACTACTTCGGCAATGATTTTGAGGTCATAGTCATTGAGACAGTTGATCGTATCGCTGACAATGCCGTTTGAACTGTTCTCGATAGGCACAACACCGAATTTTGCCTTCCCGTTGCTCACCTCACGGAACACTCCTTTGATAGTCGCTACCGGGAAATAGGCACTCATAGCACCAAATTTGCTCTCGGCTGCCTGATGGGTAAAACTCGCTTCAGGGCCAAGGTAAGCCACCGCTTCAGGACGTTCAAGATTACGTGCTACAGCAAAGAGTTCCAAAAAGAGTGCATCGATCGCTTTATCTGTCAGCTTGCCGTCGTTCTGTGCCTTGAGACGCTGCAGAATCGCCTGTTCGCGCTCTGGGCGGTAGATGGGCGCACCGGTAGTGTTCTTCAGCTCTCCAACCTGATGGACAAGCTCCATCCGTTCATTGTAAAGCTTCAACAGCGTATCGTCAATATGGTCTATCTTTTCACGCAGTTGATCCAGTGTCATGCCATCTCCTTTCGGCTTTCAGTGTAGAAATTCTTTTTCCAGTCTTACCTGGTCCTCATATGTTTCACGGCGTCTTATCAGACGGTCATCGCCTCCTTGCAGTGCCACTTCGGCAGGCTTTGGCCGTGTGTTGTAGTTGCTTGCCATCGTAAAACCGTAGGCGCCTGCAGAGTGTACCACAAGAATGTCATTATGCTGCAATGGCGGCAGCGGTACGTTCTTGCCGAAAAAATCGCCACTTTCACATACCGGCCCCACTACATCTGCCGGAGTTTTCTCACCCTCTGCACCCGGTGCCTCAATCCGATGGTAGGCATTGTAAAGGCTTGGTCTGATCAGGTCATTCATACCCCCGTCCACAATCACAAAACGCTTTCCGCCATTGTTCTTCTCGTAAAGCACACGGGTGAAAAATGCACCTGCATTGGCAACCATATAGCGTCCCGGTTCACACGCGAGTGTCAAGTCAAGTCCTTTGGTTGCCTCTGCAATAGCATCCACATACGCCTGCTCTACAATCGGTGTTTCATCATCATACACCACACCGATTCCACCGCCGACATCGAAGAATTTAATATCGATTTTGATCGCTTTGAGCGAACGTACCAGGTCGGCAACGATCATCGCCGACTCTTTGATAGGGTCAAGATTCGTCAACTGTGAACCGATGTGAAAATGGATTCCTATCGGGTTGAGATGCTGTGACTTGTTCGCGTAAATATACATCCGTTTTGCCATGTCGATCTCGACACCAAATTTGTTTTCGTGCAGTCCGGTCGAAATATAGGGGTGTGTCTGCGGATCGATATTGGGATTGACACGGATGGAGATGCGTGCCTCCTTCCCCAGCTTCTGCGCAACCATTTCCACTCGCTTCATTTCCGCTTCACTCTCAAGATTGAGCATCAAGATATCACGTTCAAGCGCCTCTTCGATCTCATCGTCACGTTTACCCACACCTGAAAAGATGATCTTGTACTTGTCTACTCCGGCATCGAGCGCCCGGCGTACTTCACCGATACTCACGCAGTCTGCCCCTGCGCCAAGTTTTGCCAAATGCTGAATGACAGAAAGATTCGAATTGGCTTTCACCGCATAGTTAATCAGTGATTTTTTACCCGCAAATGCCTCTTTGAGTCTGGTGTAACGGTTTTCAATATAGTCAAAATCGTACATATACAGTGGTGTATCATACTTTTCAACCAATGCTTTGTAATCTATGGACATGAAGTATCCTCTATGTGATTTGGAGTGATTTTATCCAAAAATCGCTAAGAGGGGAGTTAGGCTCACAAAGGTACGGAAGGAAGGGGCTTAATCCAGTTTGCGTTCATCCGTTGCAAAAACATAGAACGCATAGATCCATAGCAGGACAATAGGCAAAACAGCTGCTGCTTCAGGAGTAATAACACCATTGGCTCCCATCTGGTAAAGCCCGAACAGTACTCCCCATGAGATAAATGTTACACCGAGTGCTGCGGCGACAACCAGACCAAAACGCATCATACGGGCATGGAAAGGCAGTTTGAAAAAGAGAATAATCACCAGGGCAATGGCAAAAAGCGGCATGACCGTCTTTTCATAAAGTGCCGCACGGATTTTGTCCGAATTGAGGTGCTGTTTTTCCAGCAGTTTCCAAGTGTTGTAGGCATCGACAATGTTCAGTGCTTTCCCCTCGTAAAGCGACTCAATGATCTTCGGTTTGTAGCCGCTGAGTGTCATAATGGTATCTTTATGTTCCACACGGTAACGCACCAGCCTTCCCGCTTTGTAAATATGTACCTTTACCGTTGCCTGCCTTGCCTCCCACGCTTTTCCGTCAAAAAGTGCATAAGGAGCATGGATCGTATAGAGTACACGGTTGCCTTTGACTTTGAAAATGGTAACATTTTCAAGTCTTTTATGCACGGGATCCAACTTTTGGATATACACGAATGTATCATTGTATTTAAAGAAAAGATCATTGACGTTGTAAGCACTCAACTGTTTTTTGAGCAGCATCGCCGCTTTATCCTTGGCATAGGAAAATGAGGTCGTATGCAGTCCGACAAATACTGTATAGGTCAGGGTTGCAATGACTAAAAAAGGAACGACCAGCCGCTGCTTGCTGAAACCGAATGCATGCAATATGGTCATGGTATTCTGTTTGACCAGCATCAGTTTGGTCATAATGAGTGCCAGCACAATCGCCAGCGGATAAAGCATTCCCAGTGCCTCCTGCCACATATAGTAGAGGTAAAGTACTTTGTAGCTTCCCGAAACATCCAACTGCGGGATATGCTGAAAATAGTCAATGGCGGCAAAGGCGAAAGAGAGTCCAAAAAGTATGGCAAGCAGATTTTTCGTGTAATGCCATGATAAATATCGGAAATAAAGCGGCGGCTGCAGTCTCATAGACAGAGTGCCTCAATGGATTTGAGTGAGTAGTGTGACTTTACTTCATTCAGTTCATGTTTCTGTAAAGCAATACAAGCCTCTTTGACATGTGCAACAAGCCGGGGGATACACTGCATCTCCTCTTCACTGAAGTCATGCAGTACATAGTCAGCCACCTGTGATTTTCGTTCGGGCTTGCCAACCCCTACGCGCACCCGAAGGTACTCCCTGCCTACCATTGCATCAATCGATTTAAGGCCGTTATGCCCGCCGTTACCGCCGCCCCTTTTGAAACGAACTGCTCCAAAAGGCAGATCGATATCATCATGAATGACAATAATATCTTCAAGGTCGATTTTGAAAAACTGCTTGACAGGAAGTACACTTTTACCCGAAAGGTTCATATAGGTTGCAGGTTTTAGAAAAAGGGTAGATGCGGTACGGTACAGCTGACCGTGAAATGTGTGTTTGGAGATGTCTCGGGCAGCAAAGTCTTCGACAAGCGCGTCGATGACTTTGAAGCCGATATTGTGCCGTGTATTTTCGTATTGCGATCCGGGATTTCCAAGACCGACAAAAAGTGTCACGACAGCACTTTCATTACTTGGACTTGATCACACCACAAACAGCGACGTCAGGTCTGTCCATCATTCTGCACCCTTCAGGTACTTCAATGTCTCTGATGAGGATAGAGTCGTCTCTGTTCAGCGGCTCAACATTGAGATCAAACTTTGCCGGCATATTTTCGATTGCCCCTCTGACCTTAAGTCTTCTTTTGGACATAACAAGAACACCTTTGTTTTTCAAACCGATTGGTGTACCGTGAGTCACAACAGGTACAAGGTAGTCTGTTACCTGACCTGGAACAGCCACTCTAAGGTCAACATGTACCACTTCACCGTGAACCGGGTGCAGCTGATACTCCTGAATGACAACATTCAGTTCCTTGTCTCCTACTTTTACGGGGAACGCAAGGTTCTCTTTGGCTCTGACTGCTCTTACAAACTCACCGCGTTTGAACGCAGCCTGAATGTTCTCTACACCATTGGCATAAAGGTTTGCAGTTAGATAACCATCTCTTCTAAGCTTCTTTGCAGTAGTCTTTCCGATACTCTCTCTAACGATACCTTCTAACATATGTATGTCCTTCATTTAAAATAGAAGCGGATTATATCGAAATAATTTTAAGGGGAATTGAAAAAAGTTTGGCCGCAAGAGAAACCCGCTCAGGCAACCTTACGCATCATCATCTTTGAACTCAAAGACATCCATCTCTTTGCTGAGTGCATTTTCATCGACAATGGCACCTTTTCCGACACCCTGCATTTTCAGTTTCATATCTGCAGGGTTGGTCGCATACTCAAGTGCTGTTTTACCGTCTATCTCCCCTTTTTTAAGCAGATCGAGCAGTGCCTGGTCGAACGTTTGTGTGCCATAGATCTCTTTTCCTTCAAAAAGGGCATCAGGAATTTCTGAGTCACAGTTTTCTGCAATCAGCTGTTCGATACGCGCAGTCTTTTTCAAAATTTCGATTGCTGCGGCGCGACCGCCTTTTACTGTCGGGATCAGACGCTGAGAGAGTACCCCTTCAAGTACAGAAGCCAGAGACATTCTGATACGGTTCTGCTCATCATTGGGAAACATCCCCACAATACGGTCGATCGTCTCTTTTGCATCGAGTGTATGCAGGGTCGAGAATACAAGGTGTCCGGTATTGGCTGCATGCATTGCAATGTCGATTGTCTCAAGATCCCTCATCTCCCCGACCAGAATGATGTCCGGGTCTTCACGCAATGCCGCACGCAGTGCATCGGAAAATGAGTGGGCATCCTGCCCGATACTTCGCTGGTTGATCAAACAGCCTCTGTCCTTGTGTACGAACTCGATCGGATCTTCGACGGTAATGATATGCTTTTTCTGTTCACGGTTGATTTTGTCCAAAATTGCGGCAAGCGTGGTCGATTTACCCGAACCGGTTACACCGGTGACCAGTACCAGGCCACGCTGAATGTTTGCAAACTCATTCACGACCGGCGGGAGTTTGAGCTCTTCAATACTGAGAATTTCAACAGGAATAATACGGAAAACAGCACTAAGCCCGTCCATTTGGTAAAAGAAATTCACCCTGAACCGGTGATCGCTGCCAATAGCATAGGAGAAGTCAAGGTTGCGCTCTTTTTTAAGCTTGTCAAACTGGTCTGGTGTGGTAATCTCCCTGGCCAACTCTTCCATTTGTGCTGCACTCAGTACATCTTTTCCAAGGAGCTTCAATACTCCATGAATCCTCACGCGTACATTCGATCCCGATTTAAGGTGGAGGTCACTTCCCTTATTGCTGATCATTGTACGCAGATAGAGTTTGAGTTTCTCTTCCATTCCCGCTCCCTTGCTTCGTTTTACTTCAGACTCTCAAGCATTTGGGCAAATGCCTTTTCAAATGCTTCGAGTCCCTCTTTAAGAAGTGTATCATAAACTTCGTCCATTACAAAACCGCTGTCTGCCAGTCTGGTAAAGTAGCCGTTGATAACTGCATCATCCATTGGAAGCTGTGGCGGTGTGGGTTTGACTGCCAGCCATGACTCGATGGTTGCAAGCGGTGCCGTATTGACTGAGTGCGGTGCAAGCAGTGCCCGCATATAGTAGTATGGCGGAAGATCCTCCCCCTTGACACCGGTACTGGCAAAGAGTGTACGGATACGCTCATTCCCGTTTCGCTCGATCAGATTATAGATTTTTGCCGCATTGTAGACACCTGTCAAACCGGTATCAATGCCGCTTTGTGCCAGTTCATCATCGAGCATACGGTCAAACCGGCTGACAAAAACAGAAATGACGCCGTCTACTTTTGTATCTGTCTGCTCCATGCCTTTCTCCATCGCTTTGACACAGCGCTGTGCCTGTGTAGGAGAAAAAATAAGTGTTGCATTGACCGAAATACCATCTGCCAGCAGAGCTGTCATCGCATCGTACCCGGCATTGGTTGCAGGTACCTTAATCATCACATTAGGCTCACCGATAGCTTCAAAAAGGCGTTTACCCTCTGCGATGGTTCCCTCAGTATCGTTGGAGAGGAAAGGGTCCACTTCAATGGAGATGTAGCCGTCGTTGTCTTCATTATAGAGCGGTCTGAGTGCCTGGGCAGCAGTTCTAATGTCCTCGATCGCAAGCGCTTCATACTTCTCTTTGGGACTCTTGCCCTCCAGTGACTCAAGCTGTGCCTTGTATGCAGGAGAGGTCGTGATCGCTGAAGCGAAGATCGCCGGGTTGCTTGTTGCCCCGTTGATAACGCCTTTTTCTATAAGTACTCCAAATTCATTTTTAAGGTAGTCACGCTCCACAAAGTCCAGCCAGAGTGAAAACCCGATTTCTCTATCTACCATCAATCTTCCTTGTATGTCCATTCAAAATTCTGCCAGCTTCCAAGATCACTGGGTTTTTGAAGCGTTGCTTCAAGCTCGTTCAAAAAGCGTTCTCTGGACACTGTCTGTGCACCCAGACCCACCATATGATCCGTACGCATCTGGCAGTCGATAAAATCATAGCCTCTCTGTCCTAAAACGTCACTGAGCGCCTTAAAGGCGACCTTTGATGCATTCGAGACCAGCGAGAACATCGACTCTCCAAAAAACGCTTTCCCCATAGACACTCCATACAGTCCTCCGACAAGTTCCCCCTCTTTATAGACTTCCACACTGTGGGCAAAGCCCTCTTCATGCAGCCGAATGTACGCTTCCTGCATCTCTGGAAGTATCCAGGAGCCTTTCTGCCCTTCCCTTGGTACCGTCGCACAATAGCGTATTACATCCGCAAAACGGTGGTCGAACTTAACGGAAAATCCGCCATTGCGCAACACCCTGCGAAATGATTTTCGCACAATGAAATCACCGGGATAAAGCAACAGTCTGGGATCAGGTGACCACCAGAGTATGGGATCTCCCTCGGCATACCACGGAAAGATACCGTTACGGTAGGCTGTCAGCAGCCTTGGTGTAGAGAGATCCCCGCCATAGGCAAGCAATCCTTCATCAGATGCAAAACGGGGGTTGGGAAAGGTGTAGGAATAGTCGCTTAAAGGTGCAATGAGATAGTGGTCTTCGTCGAACATGGAACCCATTAGGCGCTCCTTTGGAGCGGCTCAGTGAAGAGTGAAAAGTCCCCCAGGGAAGCTTCTCTTGCTTCGCAATTCACCTTCTGAAGCGTGAAGAGTTTTGGTTTGCATTGCTGCGCAACGCTTTTTTTGTAGGGGGTTGTCTCCTGACAACACCGTAATGCTAATAATCTCTCTGGTGTTGTAAGGGTACAACACCCTACGAATCGCAACATCTTATACTCCAAAGTCAAACGTCAATGCATTCTCTTTGAAGCCAACTTTGACTTTTCCGCCTTTTTTGAGGCTGCCAAAGAGAATTTCATCGGTCAAAGCCTCTTTAATCTTCTCGTCAATCACACGGGCAATATGACGGGCACCGTAGCGTTCGTCGTAACCTTCCTCGGCAAGGTATCGCTTGGCTTTTTTGTTCACCTTGACAGTGATCTTTTTGCTTTTCAACAGGTCATTGAGTTTTTCAATCTCACGGTCAACAATCTCCATCAGTGCATCGATGCCAAGCGGGTTGAACTCCACAACGGCATTGAGCCGGTTTCTGAACTCCGGTGCGAAGAAAGCGTTGATCGCCTTGTCTGTTTTCATGGATGTATCTTTGTTGAAGCCCATGACATTGGGCTCTTTGGTACCGAGATTGGAGGTCATAATAAGCACGACGTTTTTGAAATCGCTCACCACCCCGTTGTTGTCTGTCAGTTTCGCACCGTCCATGATCTGCAGCAGAATATTCATAATATCAGGATGCGCCTTTTCGATCTCGTCAAGCAGCAGTACCGTATGCGGATGCTTCTTTATCATCTCTGTGAGCAGTCCGCCCTGCTCGTAACCGACATATCCTGGAGGAGCACCTACCAGGCGGCTGACAGTGTGTGCTTCCATGTACTCGCTCATATCGATACGCTCGAAATGTACATGCATCGTTTCGGCAAGCTGTGTCGCCAGTGCCGTTTTTCCTACCCCGGTGGGACCGACAAAGAGGAAGGAGCCGATAGGTCTGTTCTCTCCGTTGAGTCCGGCATAGGAGCGCTTGATCGCCGTTGCCAGTACCCCAATGGCTTCATCCTGCCCGATGATGTGGCGTTTGAGATCTTTTTCAAGGTTCTTGAGCTTCTTCGTATCGTCCCTGCCCACCACCGTGGAGGGCAGCTTCATCATCTTGGCGACACTCTCTTCGATATCTTTTGGCTCCACAGTAACATTCTCTTTGCCGCGCAGCATGAAATGTGCCCCTACCTCATCGACAATATCCATCGCTTTGTCCGGCAGGAAACGGTCATGCAGATATTTTACCGAAAGATCGATCGCACGCTGCAGCGCTTCATCAGTAAATTCGATCTTGTGAAAATTCTCGTACTTGTGCTGTACCCCTTTGAGAATGGTGAAGGTATCCTCGATGCTCGGTTCTTCTACATCTATCTTGGCAAAACGGCGGCTGAGCGCCTTGTCCTTGTCAAAAAAGTTTCGAAACTCCTGATAGGTCGTCGCACCGATACACTTGATCTCTCCGCGCGCGAGTGCAGGTTTGAGCAGGTTGCTGGCATCCATGCTTCCTCCGCTTGTCGCACCGGCTCCGACCATCGTGTGGATCTCGTCGATAAAGAGGATCGCATCTTTCTCCTGCTTGAGCTCCTTGAGAATGCCTTTAAGCCGTTTTTCAAAATCACCGCGGTACTTCGTCCCGGCGATCAGCGCACCCATATCGAGTGCAAAAACCTTCGCGTTTTTAAGAATGTCGGGCACATCCCCTTCGCTGATCTTCAATGCCAGCCCTTCGGCAATGGCGGTTTTGCCCACCCCCGGTTCACCCACCAGCAGCGGGTTGTTCTTTTTACGTCGGCAGAGTGTCTGCATGACACGGTCGATCTCCTCAACACGTCCGATGACAGGGTCGATCTTGCCCGTTTTGGCAAGAGATACAAGCTCCATTGTAAACTGATCGAGCAGTGTCTCCTCTTTGTCACTTTTTTGAGAGGGTGTTTCCGTCTCAGTCTGTGCATGAGAGATCACTTCAAGGATGTCCACCCGGGCAATCCCCTCTTTTTTCATCAGATAGACAGCATAGGAGTGCTCCTGCATAAAGATGGCCGCAAGCATATCACCCACTTTTGCTTCACTGCGTCCGGCGGAATGAATGTGTGTCATCATATCGTTGATGGCACGTGAAAGCGCCACGGTTTCAAAGGGCTCCACTGCTTCTTTCAGCGCCGGAACCGTCTTGTGGATGTGGGAGACGATCCCCTCTTCCAGCCGCTTGGTATCGGCACCGAGTGTCTCAAATATCTCCTGTCCCTTTTCCGAGCGTACAATAGCCAGAAAGACATGCTCAACAGTCAGATACTCATGTCGGTTCTCTTTGGCATAGGTAACCGCCTCCTTAAATACATCGTTTAGTGCTACACTGATCATTATGCATCCTCTTCCATGGTCGCAAGCAGGGGAAACTCATTGCGTTTGGCAAGCTGACGTACCTGCTCGACCTTCATCTGGGCGATCTCATAGGTATACACCCCGCAGACTGCCTTGCCTTTTTCGTGAATGAGCAGCATAATCTGCTCAGCCTGCTGGTGGGTCTTGTGAAAAATATCCATCAGCACTTCCACGACAAAATCCATACTTGTATAGTCATCGTTGTGCAACAGCACTTTGAACATTTGCGGTTCCTGAAGCTCAAGAGCCAGGTCCAGTTCTTCTTCATACTTTGGCATTTATGTTAAAATTCCTCTTGAAAAATAGTTTATTTGGTTCTTTAAATCGTTTATATTATACAAAAAATCAGGAGAAATGCAAGTGCGATCCCTTTTCATCACCGCCACGGGCACCAATGTCGGAAAAACCTACACAACCCTGCAGCTTCTCAAAGCCATTGCCGGGCGCGGACTGCGCCCTGGGGTCTATAAACCCATTGAAACAGGCGTGACCAAAGAAGCCCCCGATGCAACGGCTCTGCTGCAGGCGTGTCAACATGTCAACCCTGCATTTGAAACGTTGACAACAGCGGATATCACAGCCTATACTTTCGAACTCCCTGCTGCCCCCTACTGTGCAGACACAAAACGGCAGATAGACCTGCAACACCTCGTTGACAAACACGACATGCTGCAAAAAAAATGTGACATTCTGCTTGTCGAAGGCGCCGGCGGACTAATGGTACCCATCACCGAAACCTACCTGATGGTACACCTCATCAAAGAGATCGAAGCCAAAGCACTCCTGGTAACCCTAAGCCGCCTTGGATGTATTAACGACACGCTCCTGTCCATGCTGGCACTGCGCAGTTTTGATGTGCCCTTTGACTGGTGTGTCAACCTTTATGAAGACAACAAAGACTTTTCCAAAGTCACACAGCCCTATTATGATGCAGTATTTCCGGAGTGGTGGAGTGTCCAGGAGGGATTGGAAAAGTTTGTCGAAACACTACTATAGACACGCCGCTTTTACCATTGATTGGCTATAATCGCAATATCTATCATAAAACTGCCGAAGGATGCCAATGCAACACCTCGTCGACACCAACAATTTCTCTGATGCACAAATTGACAGCCTGCTTTTTGATGCTGCAAACTTCAAGCAACAACGTCCTCCGCAACTGCTCAAAGACAAACTGCTCATCACCCTCTTTTTCGAACCCTCTACCCGTACACGAAGCTCCTTTGAAGTTGCTGCCAAACGGCTTGGGGCATCGGTAGTGCATCTTGATCCCAGCCGTTCTTCCACCAAAAAGGGAGAGAGCCTTGCAGACACCTTTGCCAATCTCTGCGCGATGGAGCCTGACGGCGTGATCATCCGACACGAAGAGAATGAAGCACCCGGACAGCTTGCCAATATGCAAATGACCACCGTCATCAATGCAGGAGCAGGAAACTATGCCCACCCTACACAGGCGCTGCTGGATCTTTTTACCATTAAAGAACATTTTGGCGGCGACATTGAAGGCAAAACCATTGCCATTGTCGGCGACATCGTCAACTCCCGTGTAGCCAGTTCTGGCATCCGTCTGCTGACACGCATGGGCATGAAAGTAGTGCTTGTTGCCCCAAAACCCTTTTTACCCCAAAGCAGTGACCTGCCCCAGTATGAAAACCTTGAAGCTGTACTGGACAAAGTCGATGTCATTATGAGCCTGCGTGCACAGCTTGAACGTCACAAAAAACCGATCTTCGATGATTACGAAGCATATGCTGAACATTACTGCATTACCAAAGAACGCCTGGGCAGCCGTAACATTCTGGTACTGCACCCCGGCCCGGTCATGCGCAATATCGACATTAGTGACGAGGTGCTTGAAGATCCCCGATGCAAGGTACTCGAACAGGTCAAAAACGGTGTCTTTGTGCGTATGGCTATTCTCAAACTCCTCCTGCTCGACTGCTAAAAAGGAAGATAACAGGTGGAGAGCAACACAAAAGAACCAAACGCCTCTCTGTCTTCTGAAAGCCTTTGGCTTTCCCCAAAAGAGGGTTTTGCCTTGATGAACCGCTTAGGCAAAAAAGGCACTCCTTTTCTCTTCATCCTCTCTTACGACAAAACAAAACTCTTCGTTCAGACCCTTGATAATCTCGATCAAGATATTTTTTACAAACTCGAAACATGGCGTAACTATCCGGTCACAAAACGTCAAAAGCCCTACCGTTTCACTGCCCGCCCTATTGCTTTTTCAGAATACAAAAAAGCTTTCGATGCCATTATTGAAGAGATACGCTCGGGCAATACCTATCTGCTCAACCTTACTTTTGAAACCCCTGTCGAAACAGACCTTACGCTCAAAGAGACATTCTGTTATGCCAGAGCCAAATTCAAACTCTACTTCAAAAATACTTTTATCTGCTTTTCACCCGAACGCTTTGTTGAAATTGAAAAGGACACCATCACCACCTATCCGATGAAAGGGACGATAGACGCAAATCTGCTAAATGCCGAAGAGCGCATCCTTTCAGACCCGAAAGAGATGGCCGAGCACGTTATGATCGTCGATTTGATGCGTAACGATCTTGGTATTGTCGGCAACGAAGTGACTGTCGAGCAGTTTCGCTATATCGACCGTATCAAAGCGGGCAGCAGAGAGCTGCTGCAGGTAAGTTCCAAAATCAGCGCCAGACTGCCCCGAAACTGGACTGCGCAACTCGGTACCATCTTTGACAAACTTACCCCGGCAGGCTCCATTACCGGTACTCCCAAACGCAGTACGGTCTCCATCATAGAACGTGTTGAAAATTATGAACGTGGCTTCTATACAGGTGTGTTTGGTGTATTTGACGGCAAGGCTGTGAAGTCAGGGGTGATGATCCGATTCATCGAACGAAGAGATGGAAAACTCTACTACAAAAGCGGTGGAGGCATCACCATCGATTCAAATGCCAAAAGCGAATATGAAGAACTCCTCAACAAGGTTTATTTGCCGTTTTAGAAGACTCAGGCAAAGAACTCAGAAGGAAAACTGACCGCCTTTGGCGCAAATAGCTTCGCGTGTACGCTTTCTTCTCCCGGCAGACGCTGCAACTGATAGGGAACATAAATAAACCTGCCCGCTATTTTTTTATGCTGCTGCGAACGCTCCTCAAGATGGACACGGATGGCACTTTCAATACCCTCTTCTCCAAGTTCGGCAGGTACCGTTGTATCAGCCAGAAGCACAACAATATCTGCCGGCCGTGCCTCTACGCAAAGTTTGATCTCCTCATAGAGTGCTTTGTAGGCATCTTTGAGGTTTTCAATATCGTTTGTCAGCCGTTCTATCTCCCCGTCTTCATATCGTATCAGTGCAAAAGGTGTAAATTGCTGTTCTTTCTCCAGCATTTCCTGGGCTTCATAAATTCCCTTCTCAAGCATCATCATCGCACGGTCGTCATCATTCATCATTCCCCCTCCTTTATGGTTTTCTGTATTCCCTTTCAGGTCTGTGCCGCCATCGGTACGCTTTGTCCTCTGCAATTTTTGCCGTATATACACTCCCTGTACATCGCCACGGATCAACGACAATACCGTCAAGTACCGGTTCACCCGGCGCACTTACCGCCAGTGCATTGTGCTCCCGCCAATACTCCCCGATATGGGCACCCATCAGATGAAACGCAAAGTGCGGGTAGCGGTGCTGTGCTGCAAGATGACGGTAAAGACCGTCACTGTAGTGGTAGCAGAGCCCTTTTTGCTTCACGCCCACATTGACAAGAAAATTATGCCAGTAGGGGTTGCCTTCACGACCAAATGCCTTTTCAAGTCCGGCCGATGTCTGTATGAGCTCTTCCGCCAGTCTTTTCGCTTCCTCTTTCGGAGCTTCTTTATTCACTGCCAAAAGCAGCTGCGTCAAGTGTGTGACATTTGTCTTCTCCTTCGGTTTGGGTGCGGATGCACACCCCGACAACAGGAGTAATGCAACGACTGTACTATAGAGCAATCGTTGCATAGTAGGAAGGCAATGCGTAGATCATCATCACGGTAACAAGCCCCATAAGCAGTATGTAGCCCCAAAGATGCTGCGGCTTCCGGGAGAGTAGGATACCGCCCGGCAAACCAACTGCCAATCCTGCAATATGCGCACTCATATCGATAGATGCAACACTCATACCAAGCAGAAAATTCAACCCGAGTATAACGGCAAAATCTTTCATGAACATACGGCTGTGTTCGGCAAGGACTTTGCGGTGGACAATGAAAAACCCCGCAAGCGCGCCAAAGATACCGAAGATCGCCCCGGAGGCACCTACCCCCACACTGAGCGGATGCATGGCCGAAGAGACAATCCCTCCGATAATGCCGGAAAAGAGGTAAATAGCCAGATAGGCTGTCTTGCTGAAGTAAAGCTCAACACCTCTGCCTACGATGTAGAGTGAAACCATATTCATCAGAAGATGCGTCATACCGCCATGGAGGAACATCGCACTCAATAGCCGCCACCACTCTCCGTGAAGTACCGTCAGCGGGCCGTAGAGCGCACCGACGGCAACCAGGGTACGAAGATCGATCTCAATAAAACTGCCGCTGACAACCGCACTCAGCAGATACACTGCCGTACACAGCCCAATAAGCCCATAGGTAAGCGGGAAACGGCGGAACTCCTGCATCAAACTTAGCAGATCGCCCCTGCAAAAATGACACCGTCGATGCCCCCGCGTGCGATCTTGGCAATCTCTTTTTCACTATGAATAAGTACCAGTACTTTGGTGTCGAACAGATAATTTTCTGCAATCGGCTGAATAACCAGCGCCGTATCTTCATCACAGATCATATATAGCGCACCCAGTGCATTGGCATAAATGGCATCATCGAGAGAATTGACCACTACCGCATAGGCAATTTCATTATTGCGGCAGTGCTGTGCAAGTACATGGGAATCGACAAGCGGTTCAAGCAGCATAATCTGGTCAGGTCTGCTCTTTTCAATATCTTCTTTGGAATACACCCTGCAAAATTCAGGGCTTTCTATCCATGGATGTCCTATCAGTATCATTCTGCTCTCCTTCTATACACATTCATCACAATAGTATTTGCCGTTGATCAGTGTCGCCTCTTTGATGCTGACATAAGTACCGCATTTGCTGCACTCTACCAGCGTATCGCCATCGGGCTCTTTTGTTTTGTTTGGTTTACTGCTTTTTTTGGGAACAGTCGGCAGTTTCCCACCCATCAGTTTGTAGATAAATATGCCGATGGCGGCAAAGACGATCAGCTTTAAGATCATGTACGACCCTTGATGTAAAGATAGTTTCGTTGGTGTTTTTGTACTATATCATAATCTAACTGATGTTGCACATCCCCGATCTCGTCGAATACCCGCGACCCTTTATAAAAGAGATACCGCGTGTGTGCATCGCTTACTTTTTGTGTCAGCTTCAGCAGCAGTGCCGTGTTGGTTACCGCCCGTGACGAGATAAGACCGAACGGTGCATGCGCTATCTGTTCAACCCGCTTCGCTTCTACTTTGACATTGGGGATCCCTACATCGATACAGGCATACTTCAAAAACGCCACCCGTTTCTTCAGCGGCTCGGCAAGCACGACTTCACTTTCGGACAGTGCCATGGCCAGCACCAGTCCCGGAAACCCCGCACCTGTACCCACATCAAGCAGTGTTTCTGGCTTTGCTATAAATGTTAACGGATAGAGTGAATCGACAATATTGGCATAGATCGCTTCTATGCTCTTTGCGCCCGTAAGGTTGTGTACCCCGTTCCACTCATGCAGCAGGGCAGCAAACCGCTCCAGCTTTTCCGTTACGCCATCGGAAATGTCAATACCTTCCGATTCCAAATAGGGCTTCAACCGTGACATTACCCTGCCTCATTCAGTACTTCTACCAATCCGCTCTTGGCAAGTTTGTCCACAAAGGTCAGCAGATCCCGCTTGAGTACCTCTTCTTCCACATCATACACGTCAAGCAGCACTTCCAGTACACGCTCAAGCATACCGTCTTCGGCTTCAATCGCCTGCCAGATGGAACTTCCCACTTCATCGAGCCCGAAATAGTTTTCCGAATTCATGTCAAGCAGGACCATCTCACCGTCTACTTCCTGGGCAAATACACTGTCGGCAAATTTCACTTGTTGTGTCAGTTTCATTACTCTTTCTCATCCTTCAAGAGCTGATTTTGTGAAACAGGCTTGAAGTTGGCGTCATAGATGGCCGGTGTCCCCCGTAAATTGAGTTCTGCTGCCGCTTTTCTTGACGCTTTCATCTGCTTGCCTGTTTCAGATGAATAGACAAAAGGTTTGTTTGCATCTTTCATGAGTGAGCGGTATTGGGTTGACCCGTGCAGCATGATCTTGTCATACCGCGCTTTTCTCTCGGCATCATTGCGTCCCTGCATGATCCACTCAACCATCGCGGGTGAATTTTTGTGAAAAGAGAGCGGGAAAAGGACAACATGCACCGTATAATCATCCAGTTTTCCTGCTGACGTTTTTGCAAACCTGCCACAATAGGGACACTCCGGGTCGGTAAAAAGATAGATCTCTTTGGGGCCATGACCATAACTGAACGCCACCCCCTTCTTTATCAGCTTTGCATCGGTTGGGAAAACCATCTCATTCCCGTTTTTGTCATACCCCGAACCGATATAGAGCGCGCCGCTCTTTTTCATTAAAAATGCAATAAGCTTCTGCACTCCGCCATGTCCGTCGTTTGCCTCCAAACGCAATATATAACTGTCGGGCTTTTCAATGGCTCCGGTAATGGTGAGTACCGGATTTTGTAAAACTTTGTTGTATTGTTTAAGTTTCTGAAGCGTTGTTTTGTCTGTAATTGGTTCTGCGGCATGAAGGGAGACAACCATGGCATACACAGCAATCATCAGTATTGAAAGGGATTTCATTGCATATTTTCCTTGCGTTCTATGTTGAAGGAGTATACCATAAGTCAGATTTAGCGGTGAAATGTTAGAGAGTGTTCAGAAGTATCCTATTCTCTGGCAGAAGCTATTTCATTCATCTGCACAAAGATCGAGCCGAAGCGATCACTCCGGCGGCAGTCCAAAACCGTTTTGGCTTTTGAGAGGTTGTTCAACAAAATCCGCCTGCAAGGCTGTTTTGCTTTCTGCGGCCTGCAGCTTGAGCGGCAGTTCCATATCTTGATCACTGACCGGACCGATCACCCATCTGAAAGAGCGGGCCGTTTTTCCATCCATCGTCAAATCGGCATTGGCCAGCTCATCATAGGTGTAGACTTTCTGATTGTCGAGGTCAACCAAATGCAATGCATTTTTCAAACTTTCATCAGAGGAAGGACGTTCAACAAACGGTTCCCCTGCTTTTTTATACACATCAAACACACCGTCAATATTTAAGGTCAATGCAGCATCGCTCAACGGGCTGACAACCTGAAATGTCCATACACGCGGGTCGCTCTCTCCATACCGGTGATAATCTGAAAAGTAGGTTGTATTTTCTGCTTCCCAATCTGGCGTAAACAGTACATAAAGTTTGACATCACGATTGATGCTTCCCATAGACGGGATGTCATGCCTGTCTTTTCCGCCTTCACTGTCTGCAAGTTCACCAAAAACACCGGCTGTTTTATGTTCATACACTTTCCCGTCAGAAGTGGTTACTTTCACAGTTGTACGCATGTACCACCCCTCTTTGGTAAGTGTTGTCTGACTTTCCGCCCCGCTTCCTCCCGTTGAGGATCCTGTCGATGCGGTACTTCCGTTGCTACCCGCAGTAGCGTTGCCGCCGCTGTTTTCCACACCTGACTGACAACCCGACAGTACACCGGTTACTATGACACTCAACAGTATATTCATATATCTATTCATCATCTCTCTCCTTAGAGTTTATTACTCGGGTTGAGCGGGAAAGCAAAAGCATTGGAGGCCTGATCACTGGTCGATCCCAACAGTTTGATAAAGAAGCCTTCCATCGGACGGATGGATCCTGTATCGAATCCTGGCGTTGCAGGATCGAGGGCAATGTAACCTCCCCCACTACTCACACTGTCACCGGAGGTATCTGCACTGTCATGGGTATAGACAATACTCTTGATATAACTGTCATTGTTACTGTCTCCCATAGGATAATAACTTCCCGCACTCGATCCGTGAGAGAAATAAAGATCTCTTAGGTTGAAAGCATAAGGGAAGACATTGCCCGCCATATATTTTTTATCATTGCCTGACTGGCTGACATAGTTGCTGGGTATGGTTGTCTGATGCACTTCTGTGAAATCAGGATCGTTGATACCGATGGTCGAATCGTTGGCATTTTTGGTTGATGTCGGTAAAAGGCCGTTCAGTGTTTTCGGAATAGTTACCGTATGGTCCGCATTCGTAATGATCCAGTAACTTTTTCCCTGTTCAAGGGTATCATTGCCCGCAAGCATTGTCTTGTTGGTATTTTTATGCGATGGATTGACTTCGTAGCTGTCATCTCCGGTCTGTTTGTACATGACCCAGTCCGCAGAATCGCCGTACGTACCCAAGTCTGTACCAAAGAGCGATACAATATCATTCGATCCCGTATCGCACGGCACACTGATCAGCTTCCACTGGTTGGCTGTCAGTGTAGTCAGTGCTTTCCCGCAGAGGAATTCACGGTAACCGACCTCATCGGTATTGCCTGTTTCATTGAAGAGGTCTGAACTTGGCGTGTCTACGTTACCGTTGACATCGGTATAGTCTGTTCCCCCGCCTGCCCATGATACCAGCCCGTTGGCTTCTACGCTGGTAACTGGACAGCCATTGGACGGAGCATTGTTATTTCCCTCTTCACAGTCGGTGTAACCGTCATTGTCGCTGTCACTGTCGAGTGTGTCTGGCTGACCGTCTCCGTCAGTATCAGCAGGCACAATAGCCGTACCGCCGTCATCAGGGTCATAAGCATCATCCAAGCCGTCTCCGTCTGTATCGGTTCCAGTTGGTGCCGTATACCCGGCTGTAGCTTGAGCTTCAACATTGTCGGGAATACCGTCGTTGTCACTGTCGAGGTCAATATCATCGTTAATACCGTCTCCATCGGTATCAGCAGCTGTTGAAAAATTACCTTCAAAAACAACTTCAAGCGCATCACTTCCATCTGAACCCAACCAGGCGACATCAAATGTCAACTGTGTAAACGGTGTTGTACTTTCAAACGCCACACTCCCCGCAGCGGCACTGTCTGAATTACTGGTCGACTCAGGATCCGTAAGGTTTGTTGTTGTATCTCTGTAGATTTTTTTACTGCTACTATCGGCAATGAACTGATCATTTCCTGCAAGTCTTGTAAGGGTTACGTCACTGTTACTCAACGTTAATTCTATGGAGTTGGCATTGTACCCGTCTGATCCGCCTATACGGTCAAAATGTGCGACGACATGTGTTTGGGGTTGGGAAAAGGTTACGGTTAAAGTCCGGGTATCACCAACGGTAGCATTCTCAAATGTAAAATAAAGCGCATTGGCTCCATTGACAATATCAGGATTGGACCATAGATCCGGGCCGCCATTGGAGTTAATCGGATCATTGGGCTTATAGGTCCAGTTGGTTGAACCGTTCCCTGCAGCAGAATCGAAATTAATATTTGTTGTTCCAATATTGCCTGTTGCCAAAGCATTGCCCTGATCAGTCCACAGCCCGCTTAAACCCAAATTGGGAATAGTCCACTCCACTGTGTCCGGAATACCGTCATTATCATCATCTATATCAATATTGTCTGCAATACCGTCACCATCTGTATCAGGCACAAGATCAAAATTGACATACCCGATGGATGCATTGGCTGTCGTTGTCCATCCGCTGCTGTCTGATGCAAAGCCTATGTATGAGGCACTACTGATGCATGCTGCGGGGAAATTCCCCTGTAGTGTACCATTCCCACTGTTAGCCGTAAGAGACTGCAGTTGCACCCATTGACTATTGCCACTGTCGTAACATCCTACATACAGCGCTTCAGACTCCAGTCCGTCCGTTTTAATCTCCATCGAATACGCTACACCGCTTGCACTGCTCGCATCAAATCCCCTGTAAATGTATTCACTGTCCAAGTCCTGAAAATTCAAATACCCGTTTGCGACCCAAATTCGTCCTGTCGTAGGATCCTGATCTTCACTGTCGTACCAGTCATTGCCAAAATTAACAGTTCCATCATTGTTGGAATAAGACACGGTATTGAAATCATCCCGTACATTCGGGTATGCAGCAGCAAACAGAGAAGTTGAAGCGAATACAACGCTTGAAATTATTATTTTTATACTATTTATTTCCATTGTTTCCCTTCCTTCTTACCACGCATTGGCATTCGGGTCACTTGGCGGATTGCCAAACCCTGCTTTTACTTCTGTCGGTTTCGTCAATGCACCCAGTGCCAGCAGCGTCGGTGCTGCATAGGCTGTCTTTTTCAGAAAATTACGGCGCGACTTTGCCTGCTGGGTGTTATGTATCTCTTTTTTATGCATGAAGAGAGCCCCCCCTTTTTTTAATATTCAAATTAAGGCAGCCTGGCGATCTTTAAAAGGGAAAAGACCCATAGCTTTCCGACCCTGCTTCACAACAGGTGTGGCATTTGCATAATTGTTCAGTGTATTACTATAGCATAGAATAATCTCGTAATTATAACATTTTTCAACCAAAACCTCAAAAGAGAAAACTGGCAGGCTGTTTTCTATCTACAGGGTTCCATTCAAGAGAGAAGAGTATCTTGAATGGCAGTATAGACTTCCCCAAGACGGGCAAAGTTTTGCGGTACCGCTATTTCATAAAGAGGCGTCTGCTTCGCAAACTGCATGTGAAATACAAAATGCTCTTTTTTAAAAAACCCTATGGGCGAAAAGTCCGCAGCATGGAGCGCCTTGAATTTTGCAATGCCTTTCAGAGGAGCAATGTCTATATCTGCATTGCCTTCTACCTGCTTTAAGACAAATACTGCACCTATTTTCAGCGGTGAAGTCACAAATGCTTCAGCAGCATCTCCGAGGACAGCAGGCTGCCTATAGGGTCGGACAAAGGGCCAGGAAGCAACGGCACGGAAGGTGCCATCGTTTTCGGTGTGAATGGCCAGGGTATCATCACCGAGCAGCCTATGTCCCCTTTGCAGGCAGTAATGGGTCAGTGTTGATTTCCCTCCAAAAGAAGGCGCAGAAAAGATCACCGCTTTGCCGTCAATTTCCACACTGCCGACATGAAACATATGATAGACCTGCTCCAGCTGAAACAACAACGGAAGAAAGGTATGATAGACCCAAAAGCGCAGCTGTTCGGGCGTAAATGCTGCCCCTTCTTCATAGCCAATGGTACGGCTATGCGGAAACCACACCAGTTTCAATACATCTGTAACTTCCAGCATCCATTCATGCTGTCCTCCTTTCATCTCCGAAAAAGGTATATGGCTGCCATGACGCACCTCTTTTGCAGAATGGGGGAAATAGTCGGACAGGTATGCAAACTGCGGCAGTTGTTTTGGTGCGACAGTAATAGGAGAATGCAGAGGTATACCTCCGGATGTATCATTTAAAAAAGGATATGCTATAAAATCAACCTGGTGCCCAAAAACCATTTTGCCCCTACTCCCATTTTGCCTACAACACATAACACTTTTTTTAGAGTGAAACGATATTTTTTATCTTCTTTATTCTACCATAATTTATAAAACAGTGTTCATAAAGTAAAAATTGGAGAGAAAAAGAAGTGCTTCAGTACTGCTACAGCAGATGTCCCATCTGCTCTTTTTTCGTCTTGAGATACGCCTCATTATGGGGATTCGGTTTCATTTTAATAGGAAGGCGTTCAACAATATCTATGTCAGGCAGGCTCTCTATTTTGGCGGGGTTATTGGTCAGCAGTTTAAGTTTTTTGATACCCAGATGGTGCAAAATGAACTCAACGATTTCATACGTCCGTTCATCCGCACGGAACCCCAGCTGATGATTGGCTGCGACGGTATCCAGACCCTGATCCTGCAAGGCATAGGCATTGACCTTGTTAAGCAGCCCGATATTACGCCCCTCCTGACGGTGGTAAATAACCAGTCCGCCCTCTTTGGCAATGAGGTCGAGTGCGTAATCCAGCTGTTCACCGCAGTCACACTTGACCGATCCGATGGCGTCCCCCGTCAAACACTCCGAATGGACACGCACAATAGGAGATGCAAGCTGAGAAAGATTTTCGGTAAATACAGCCAAATGCTCTTTTCCAAGATCATCCTTAAATGCTTGTATCCTGAACGTGCCGTGTTTTGTCGGTAAAGAGGCGATTTGTGAGATCTCTATGTTTTTCATGGTGGGATTATACTGTAGAAGTTAAAAATTAAAAATTAAAAATTAAAAACTTTTGGTAAAATGGTGTCAAACTATATTTACCAAGGCTTATAACTATGTTTACACGATTTAGACGTAAAAGAATCCATCCGGTACTGCGTGACCTGCTTCAAGAGACAACACTGACAGTCAACGACTTCATCTATCCGCTTTTTGCCAAAAGCGGTGAAGGGTATAAAGAGGAGGTTGCCTCTATGCCCGGTGTCTACCAAATGAGCATTGACGAGATTGTCAAGGAGTGCGAGGTACTGAAAGCACTGGGTATCAAGTCAGTCATTCTTTTTGGTATTCCCGATGTCAAAGACTCTGTCGGCAGCGATGCCATGTGCGAACACGGCATCATTGCCGAAACGGTCAGAGCCATTAAAGCGGCACATCCGGATATGTTCGTTGTCACCGATCTGTGTTTTTGCGAATATACCGACCATGGCCACTGCGGTGTACTCGATCCGGTACTTGAAACCGTTGACAATGACATCACCCTTGACAATCTCGCCAAACAGGCAGTGGTACATGCCAAGGCAGGTGTCGATATGATCGCGCCCAGCGGTATGATGGACGGTATGATACAGGCTATACGCAAAGGGCTTGACAATGCCGGTTTTGTCAACCTTCCTGTCATGAGTTATTCGACAAAGTTTGCCTCTGCCTACTATGGCCCTTTCCGCGATGTTGCTGAGAGTGCTCCAAGTTTCGGTGACCGCAGAAGTTACCAAATGAACCCCGCCAACCGCCGCGAAGCGATCGCAGAATCGGTTGCTGACGAGATGGAAGGCGCAGACATCCTCATGGTCAAACCCGCCCTTGCCTACATGGATGTCATCCGTGATGTACGGGAAAACACCACCCTTCCCCTTGCCGTCTACAACGTCAGCGGTGAGTACAGCATGCTCAAGATGGCAGCCAAAGCCGGTGTCATTGACTACGATCGCGTCATGATGGAAACCCTGCTCGGTTTCAAACGCGCAGGTGCGGATATTATCATTACCTACCATGCAAAGGAAGCCGCGGAGTTGCTTCAAAAGTAATCGCGTAGGGTGTTGTCCCTCGACAACACCTTCTATGTTCAAATATGATGAAGTTTGGGATTGCTATACGATGTTTTGGTGTTGTGAGGGCACAACACCCTACAGGTTTATAAATACGCTTTTAGCTATAATCGCACCATGTATCTCAAACACAAAACCGCCGATTTCTCTCGTTCCCATGCTCCTGCGTGGGAATGCATACCACATAGAACTTTTCGATGACACACGACCTACAAGCGCTCGGCAGCTTTGGCATAGACTGCCATATCTTCCCGTTTCCCGACAACGATCACCTCGACGACAATTTGCATTTCAATGATTCGATAGACGATACGGATCTTTTTTCTGTCCACATAGAGTTTGCGAAGGCCACTTAAATCGTATCCTGCCTTGTGGCCGAGAAAGTCACCCAACTCAGGAGCACTTTGAAGTTTTTTGAACTGTTTGTACACAAGCATTCTCTGAGTTGAGGAGAGTTTGGAAAGATCTTTTTGTACCTCTTCCTTAACCTCCAGTCTATAAATCGTCATAAGAGATGCCCTCTTTCTCCAACAGTGTTTCAAAATCGATCGTCGCTGAATTTTTACGCTCCTCGACAATCTTGGCTATCTCGATATGCTCCATCAACTCGTAGGCTTCTTTGAGCCGTTCATACTCTTCAATGTCAAGCAGTACCGCTTCGAGTTTGTTGTTTTTCGAGATGGCGACCTTCTCTTTTGTTTTAACACTGTTGATAGTCCCCGACACGTTACGCGCCAGATCAGTGGCGGAGATGATCTCGTCTCTTCCATAGGCTACCATAAAATTTTCCTTCAATAAAACATATAATTTTATGTATAATACTGCATTTACCCATTTTTGTCAATACTTTTGGCTATAATCGCACCATGTATCTCAAACACAAAACCGCCGCTTTTTTTGCACTGCTGATCTTCATACTGCTTGGCTACATCTTCTACAAAGCACTCAAGCCGCCTGTTCCCGTTGTCATTCAGGCAGGGCACGAGGGGCGTACCTGTGGCAATACCGGAGCGGTGTGCAAAAACTACAAAGAGGTGGAGTGGAACATTTACGTCGCCGATGAAGCGGCAAAAATACTTCGCAAATGGGGCATCGAAGTCAAACGTGTTCCCGCTGATACCGCGCCGATACGCGCAAATATCGCAGTGGCCATCCACTTCGACTCGGCAAAACACGTTTGCCGTTCCGGCGCATCGGTGGGCTACCCCGATACCAATGCTTCACGCACCTTTGCACAACACTGGAAAGCCGTCTATAAACCCTACTTTCCTTTTCACTGGCACAAAGACAATTTTACCGACAACCTCAAACACTACTACGCCTACCGTACTATTCATGCAAAAAAGTTTTTAGTACTCGAACTGGGCGAGATCACCTGCGAAAAGCAGACACGCTGGCTCAAGCCACGGCTTAAAAAGATCGCGCACCTGGTGGCGTATGCGGTCGCTAGAGAACTTGGGGTAAAAGTAAAAAGCGTTCAATGACAAAAAGCCCAAATCTCGAAATAGGATTCTTTGAATTTGCGTTATGCTCGTATTTACGGGGTTTGCAGAAAATTTGAGTCGCACCCGTAGGTTCGGCAATGGTTTTATGCGAAGTCCGTGAATGCGATGATGATGCAAAGTCGTGAATTTCTATTTCGAGATTTTGGAAAAGATCGCTTCAAACCTAAACAAGCACAACTATGGTAAAATAATCTCTTTTAAATTTGCACTGTAATTTTACAGTGTATAAGGACAGTCCGATGAGACACTTTTTGACACTGGCAGACTTCACCAAAGCCGAACTGCTGGAGATGATCGACCTTGCAGTCAAAATCAAGGCGCAAACCAAACGCAAAGAGTTCGTTCCCTACATGGAACGCCAGACACTGGGGATGATCTTTGAGAAGAGCTCCACACGTACCCGTGTAAGTTTCGAGACGGGAATCTACCAGCTTGGCGGTGTGGGGCTTTTTCTTTCAGCCAATGACATTCAGCTTGGCCGGGGAGAACCTATGAAAGACACCGCACGTGTCATAAGCCGTATGGTCGATATGGTGATGATCCGTACTTTTGAGCAAAGCAAGCTTGAAGAGTTTTCCGCTTACTCCAAGGTTCCTGTCATCAACGGTCTTACCGACAGCTACCACCCCGTACAGCTGATGACCGACTACCTGACAATGATCGAATTTGACAAAGCCGACAATCCTGTCTGTGCATATGTCGGAGACGGCAACAATATGGCGCACTCCTGGCTGATGCTGGCGAGCAAACTTGGTTTCGAACTGCGCATCGCCACCCCAAAGGGCTACGAGTGTGACCCTCAAGTGGTTGCAAAAGCCGGGGAGTTTGCCAGAGAGAGCGGCGCAAAACTCATTTTTGGCAATGACCCAAAAGCAGCTGTTGCAGACTGTGACGTAGTCACCACCGATACATGGGTCAGTATGGGTCAGGAAGATGAAAAAGAGATCCGTCTCAAAGCCTTTGAGGGCTACATGGTCGATGAAGCGATGATGTCCCTTGCAAAAAAAGATGCCATCTTCCTGCACTGCCTGCCTGCCTACCGCGGCTACGAAGTCAGTGAAGAGACGTTCGAAAAACACGCCGAGGAGATCTTCACTGAAGCAGAAAACCGTCTGCATGCGCAGAAGGGCATTATGGTGTGGCTGGATCAGCACCGCCAATAGCAGCCCGTAGGGTGTTGTCCCCCGACAACACCCTTTTTACAGCGTGCTGTAAGGGTACAGCACCCTACATTACACTTATGCAAGGAAAACCATGAGCACGATTGATCTGGAAAAATTCAGCAAATACTCCAAACCCGGTCCCAGGTACACCTCCTACCCTACCGCACTGGAGTTCAGCGATACATTCAAATATAACAACTACATCGACTACCTGGAAAAGGGCGACGAGAAACTCTCACTCTATATACACCTGCCGTTCTGTCGCAGCGCCTGTTACTTCTGCGGCTGCAACGTCGTCTTTACTTCCAAAGAGGAGAAACTCAGCCAATATATCGAATATCTCAAAAAAGAGATCGATATCCTTGCACAGCATTTGGATACTTCCAGAGAGGTAATACAGTTTCACTTTGGCGGCGGAACCCCCACCTTTTACAAAGCCTTCGAGCTGGACGAAATTGTCAGCTATATCAAATCGAAGTTTCCAAACTGGAGTGACGATGCCGAGATCAGTGTCGAAATAGACCCCCGTTTTTTCAATGAAGAGCAAATGCAAGTCTTTCAAAAACACGGCTTTAACCGCATCAGCTTCGGAGTACAGGACTTTGATCCGAAAGTCCAACAGGAGATCCACCGTATTCAGCCTTATGAGTTGACCAAAGCTGCTGTTGATCTGGCACGCAGATATGGCATAAACTCTATCAACGTAGACCTCATCTACGGACTGCCCTACCAAACCTTCGAAAGCTTCAAAGCCACCCTTCAAAAAGCGTTCTCACTTGAGCCGGACAGACTGGCGGTCTTCAACTACGCCCATGTACCCTGGCTGAAGAAAACGATGCGAAAATTTGATGAAACCACCCTGCCAAGCCCTGATGTCAAGCTGCAGATTTTTCAGTATACCATTGACTTTTTTGAAAACAACGGCTATAAAATGGTAGGTATGGATCATTTTGCCAAACCCGAGGACGAACTTTTTGCTGCGATCGAAAAGGGTGAACTGCACCGTAATTTCCAGGGCTATACTACCAAAGGGGGTGCAAACCTCATTGGCATCGGCCTGACCAGCATTGGAGAGGGAAGCCGATACTATGCACAGAACACCAAAGATATGAAGGCATATGAAGCAGCTATCGATGCTGGGAAACTGCCCTTTGAACGAGGTGTCAGTCTCAGCGAAGACGATTACCTGAGAAAAGCCGTCATTATGGAACTGATGGCCAACTTCGCTATTGACACTGAACGTGTTGAAAAGGAACACGGCATCGTCTTTGAAGATTATTTTGCCGATGCTTTGGAGGCATTGCAGGAGTTTGTCGATGCCGGCCTGGTCAAAATCGACGATAAAAAAATCACAGTAAGTCCTACCGGCACCCTCCTGATCAGAAATATTGCGATGCCGTTTGATGCCTATATGCACCAATATACGGGAAGCAAGAAAAGTTTTTCCAAAACGGTTTGACGTTTTGGTATTGTGAGGGCGCGTCACCCTACACCTTTATATAACCCGTAAGGTGCTGTACCCTTACAGCACCAATACCTATTAACAATGAAGAGGAAATATGAGCAAACAAGCAGAAGAGATATTCAACTTCACAGAAACCAGTGATGCGTGTATCAAGTGCGGAAAGTGTATTCCCGTCTGTACTATTCATCAGATAAACCCTGACGAAACCACCTCGCCAAGAGGCTTTATAGATCTGCTGGGCGCCTATCAGCAGGGGCACCTTCCTCTGGATAAAACAGCCAAAAACATTTTTGAAAGCTGTTTTCTCTGTACCAACTGTGTTGATGTCTGTCCCAATTCACTGCCGACGGATATGGTCATTGAAGAAGTGCGTGCCGATCTTGCCGAAAAATATGGCATAGCCTGGTTTAAGCGTATTGCGTTCTTCCTGCTGGAGAACCGGAAAGTCATGGACATTGTGATGAAATTCGGATACATGTTCAAAACCTGCGCATTGGCAGAAGATGACAAAGGACGGGGGCTTCGTGCACGCTTTTCCATGCCGATGGTCAAAAAGGGACGCCTGCTTCCTTCTATGGCCAAAACAAGCTTTCTCAACAGTTACCCGGACACGATCCCTTCCGAAGCAGCAGGCGAAAAAAAGCAAAAAGTTGCTATTTTCATCGGCTGCCTGGCAAACTATAACTATACCGGTATTGGAGATGCGCTCGTTGAGATTTTAAAACAGCTCAATGTTGAGATGGTCATTCCAAAAGCACAACAGTGCTGCGGTGCGCCGGCCTACTTCACCGGTGCGGTCAAATCGGTCGAGCGTATGACAAAGAAAAACATCGAACTCTTCGAAAACCTGGCAGAGGATGTCGACGCCATTCTCATTCCCGAAGCAACCTGTTCTGCAATGGTCACGCATGACTGGGAAGTCTTTTTCAAAAACCATAAGATGCCCGACTGGGAAGCACGTGCAAAAGAGGTGGCAAAAAAGGTACATATGGCAACCGAGTGGCTGCACAACCATACGGAACTTGCGACACTGCTGAAAGAAAAAGGCAAGCAGTTCGATGAACTGGTCACTTACCACGACCCATGCCATGCGCGCAAGGTACAGGGTATTTGGGAAGAGCCGAGAAACCTGCTTGGTGCAAACTATCCGATGGTTGAAATGAGCGACCCCAACCGCTGCTGCGGTTTTGGCGGTGTAACAATGCAAACGGAGAAGTTCCACTTTGCAGAAGCAGCCGGAAAACCCAAAGCCGCGATGATAGAAGAGACAAAAGCCCACTACGTCAGTGCTGAATGTTCTGCCTGCCGTGTCCAGATAAGCGAATCGATGAACAATGCCAATGTCGAAACAATCTTCAAAAATCCGTTGGAGTTGATTGCGGAAGCGCTAAAATCGTAGGGTGTTGTCCCCCCGGCAACACCTTCTGTTGTATCAAGATCATATGAAACTTGATTTGCATGTTATTATCACCCTTTAGCGTATTCGTGTTGTGAGGGCACAACACCCTACGATGCTCAGTGCTCAATGCTCAACGCTACTTCTCCGGTACCAACATAAAGATATTGTTCCCTTTCTCATGCCGGTATCCCAGCCGGTATCCGATCTTCTTTAAAATACTGTCGACAATGTAGAGTCCCAGCCCAAAACCGGCACTGCGCTTTTCTGCCTGAGAAAAGGGTTCGGTATAGTAGGAGAGCGGGTGTTCAAGAGGATCGCCTTTGGAAACCACTTCTATGATCCCGTTATGGGTACGCAGCAGGGCACACTTATCCTTGCCGTATTTGAGTGCATTGTCCAACAGGTTTTTAAGTACAAGTACCATCAGTTTCTTATCGGTTGTCAATGCCATCTCTTCCACATCGGTATGGACACAACTTCCTTCGGACATCAATAGATCTTTACTCTCTTCAATGAGTTCACTGAGCATAATGTACTCAAAATTGGGCTCGAAACTCTGCGTCGTGACCCGCTCGATCTCTGCAAGCTCGGAGATAAGCTCGTTCATACGTTCAAATGCACGGATGAGTACCTTTTTGGTTGCTTCGTCATCAAGCATTTCCACCACAATACGCCCTTTTGTAATAGGGGTTTTAAGCTCATGCATCAGGTTCCGCATAAAAAGGTTTTTCGAAGTACTCAGATGATTGATATGCTTGATGGCATCGTCGAAACTCTTGGCGATCTTGCCTATTTCATCATCATGTTCATAGGTAATTTCGACATTCATATCTCCCTGTGCAAAACGCTGGATCTGCTGATGCAGCTTTTTGAGAGGATAAAGTTTTTTGAGGACTGCAAAATAGAGCAGCAGCAGCAAAACGATCAAAATCACTCCGAGAGTAACGGCAATTTCGAAAAAAAAGTTTTCAGGTGCTGCATCTCTAAGCAGCAAATTGTAACTCATACGCTGTACGTAAATATAGCGTTTACCATCGAGTTTAAAGACACGTACCTGTCCAAGCAGTTGGGAACCGCCCCGAAAAATCGTCTCCCCCCGCTCCATGATCTCTTTTTTGACCTCTTCGACTTTCTGCGGAGGGATCGGCTTGACATGCAGCTCCTTATAGAGCTTTTCGAGCTCCTGCTGTGAAGGATAAAGGCGAAGATTGGAAAGAAATGTCAGAGAAATAAGCTGATAGCGTTTGAATTCATCGATCTTCTGTCTGTCTTTGTTCCAAAAATGGAAAAGCGTGAAGGTGGCCACCAGGATAATGATCGCCACCGAAAAGAGGATATGGATGAAAGTGGTAACGGAGAGGTTTTTCATAGCCTGTCAGTCAGCATATATCCCACACCGCGGATGGGTTTGATATAGACATGGTCTGGATCGATCTTCGCGATCTTCTGTCGAATACGTGAAATGATCACATCAATGTTTTTGATGGAGCTGTCATCATCGATATGGTCACTCTCATAGAGCAGCTGTTCGCGGGAGACCGAACCGTTCTTATGCTGCAGCAGCATGGAAAGAATGTCATACTCTGCCGCTGTCAGATCAAGAAAATGGCCTTTGAAAAGAATGGTACGTGCCGACGGATCGGCAACGAAGAGCTCTTCTTTCTCTTTTTTCTTTTCATCCGCACTGTGTGTCCGGCGAAGAATCGTCTTAATGCGGGTAACAAGTTCACGCGGATCGTAGGGTTTGGGCATATAATCGTCCGCCCCGCGTTCAAGACCGATAACCTTGTCGGTAATGTCATCCCGTGCAGAAGAGATAATGATGGGAATATCGGTGATTTCCCTGATCTTCGGAATGACCTCAAGCCCATCCATCCCCGGCAGTGTCAAATCGAGGATGATCAGATCGAAGTCATGCTGTGTCAGAAGCGAAAGTCCGATGTAGGGATCTTCCGCACCGATCACCTCCATATCATACTTGGTAAGGTAATTGGTCAGGATGAGCGCGAGTTCCGGGTCATCCTCTATAATGAGTATCTTGATAATGGCCGATCCTTTCTTCTGTAATAATGAATTTCAATTGTAAACGATAAAGCTTAACAGCATGATTAACCCGCATCCGAATAGTCCAGATAGACCTTTGTGATTGCGATCAGGAATGATGTGATCGCCGGCCCCAAAATCATACCCCAGAAACCGTATGTGCTCATCCCCGCCAGAATGGAGAAGAAGATGAGAATGGAGTTGATCTGGAGAGTGCTTTTGAGAAAGTCTTTCTTGATCACTTCTATGATCATCGGTTTGATGAACGTATCGGCAATGACCGAAATGACGATCACCGAATAGGAAGCAATAATGATCGCCGTCTGCGTATCGATCTTTGTCCAGACATAGAGTGATACAGGTGCCCAGACGATCACCCCGCCAATGATAGGAATGAGTGAGGCAAAACCGTAAATGACACCGAAGAAAAGACCATTAAAGCCAAAATAGCTCATCATGATTCCAAAGAGAAAGCCTTCAAAGATCGCTGTAACAATAATGGAATAAAAAACAATTTCCATTGTCGCGGAAACCTCTTTCATCATGCGCTCTCCTTTTTGCGGAGAGACGGGGAGAAGTTCCAGAATTGTGTCAAAAAAACGGTTTCCGTAGTAGTTGATGAAAAAATAGAAAAGGACAACAAAGAACATGTTTTTCATGAACCCAAGACCGGTACTGCCTGCAACGGTCAAATAGGCTGTCGACTCTTTGATATATGCTGCGATCTGTTCATCACTCATATACTGATGGGTCAACTCTTTAAGAAAAGGGAAGTGTTCCACCATCGTACGCAGTGCCGCAAGGGTATCTTTGACCCCCTGTTTGTCGATTTGGGAAATGTATCCTACCCCTATAGTCGCCAGGTAAATGATAGGAGCAAAAAGCAACAGCATCATCAATAAAGTCGAAATCATGGCAGAGATCTTTGCAGAACCCGTGAAGTCGACCAGTTTTTTGGTCAGGTTGAACGTTCCCATTGAGAGCAAAATCGCCACGGTCATCGACAGTAAAAAAGGCTGATAGACGCTGTATGCCCCAATGAGCCCCAACACAAACAAGGCGGTGATCATCAACTGCGTTTTAGTCACTGAAGAGCCCCTCATTCATACCGCCAAGTTTGAAGTGTTCGTAACTCTTCTGGGTGGCAATACGTCCTCTGGCAGTACGTTCGATGTACCCGTTGGCAATCAGATAGGGTTCGAGTACATCTTCAATGGTGCCTTCATCTTCACTCAGTGCCGCGGCAATGGTACTCAGCCCCATCGGACGGCTTTTGGCACTTACCAACAGTTCAAGCAGCTGAATATCCTGCTCGTCAAACCCCAAGGTGTTGACCCCAAGCTCATCGAGCGCATACTTCGCACGTTCGAGTGTCACGACCTCTTCATTGGCCACTTCGGAAAAATCACGCACACGGCGCAGCAGACGCAGGGCGATACGCGGTGTACCACGGCTGCGTCTGGCAATTTCATGTGCCGCTTCGGGTTTGGCAGGTTTGTCAAGTTTCAGTGCCGCCTGCTCAACGATCTTCGCCAACTCGTCAGGTGTATAGAACTGCATCCGAAAATGCATCCCGAAACGCTCACGCAGCGGGTTGCTCAGCATCCCCGCACGTGTCGTTGCCCCAATGAGGGTAAAGCGCGGCAGATCTATCTTGACCGTCTGTGCGGCAGGACCGCTGCCGATGATGATGTCCAGCCGGAAATCCTCCATCGCAGGATAGAGAATTTCCTCTATTGCCGGGCTCATACGGTGAATTTCATCAATAAAGAGAATATCTCCCTCTTCGATATTGGTCAGCAGTGCCGCCAGATCTCCCGCTTTTTCAATCATCGGTGCCGCGGTGGTTTTAATGTTTGCCTGCATCTCCGTTGCGATAATATTCGCCAAAGTCGTCTTTCCCAGTCCAGGAGGGCCGAAAAAAAGAATGTGATCCAGCGCTTCTTCACGCCGTTTACTGGCTTCTATAAAAACACGCAGGTTCTTTTTGATCTTCTCCTGCCCGACATACTCATCCCACGAACTCGGCCGCAGTGTCACCTCATAAGAAGCTTCACCGTCAAAGCGTTCGATCTCGACCATTCTTTCCATCAGTAGCTATGCTCGGTATCTGGAAATTGACGTGCTTTGACCTCTTTGACATACGCTTCGAGCCCATCACGCACCTCTTTGGCACCGTTACAGTAGCGTTTGACAAATTTTGGCTTGAAGGCTTCGAAGAATCCGAACATATCGCTCCATACCAATACCTGACCGTCGGTGACATTACCGGCGCCAATACCGATGGTCGGTACCTTGACCGCCTCTGTCACTGCTTTGGCGGCTTCAGACTTGACACCTTCCACCAGCACTATTGCCGCACCTGCCGCTTCAAGCTCCAGGGCATCTTCAACTAAGCGCTTGATATCCTCTTCATCTTTGCCCCGCACTTTGTAACCGCCTTCGCTTCGCACGTGCTGAGGCATCAACCCGATGTGTGCGACAACCGCAATACCGTTATCCGCAAGGGTACGTACAATATCGGCCTTTTCTCTGCCCCCTTCTATCTTGACAGCCTGTGCACATGTTTCACGATAGACACGGGTGGCATTCTCAAGCGCAACCTGTGGTGTTGTGTAGCTGCCAAAGGGCATATCGAAAACAATACACGCATGTTTTGCCCCGTTACAGACTGCCTGCGTGTGGTAGACCATCTGATCCATCGTGGCCGAGAGGGTATCATCTTTACCCAGAAAGCTCATATTGAGGCTGTCTCCGACAAGGATCATCTCTACCTCACCGTCAAAAAGCTGCGCAAAAAGCGCATCGTATGCCGTTACCATCGTGATGGGCTCGACCCCTTTCATCGCGGCAACCGTACTCATGGTTATTTTTTTGTCAATACGCGGTGTATGGATGCTCATAAAAAACGCCTTTGGAGTTTGATTGATGGTTGATAATTGATGATTGATAATTGGTGCATTTTGGATTGCTGCCTTGTTCTCTGTTTTATAAATGAGATAATTTTACTCATTTTATCATATAATGTTAAAAATTTATGACATAAAGAAGCGATATTGAAAAAATTAGTTGCCTATATCACAACCGGATTCCCTTCACTCGATTTTACTGTAGATGCTGCACTCGCACTTGCCGAGGCTGGTGTAGACACCCTTGAGCTTGGCATGCCTTTCTCCGACCCTGTCGCTGACGGTCCTGTTATTGAAGCTGCAAACCTTAAAGCGCTGCAAAACGGCTTCAGGCTGCAGCACCTGTTCGATGCATCAGAAAAGATCGCACCCCACATCGATACGCTCTGGATGGGATACTTCAACCCTTTCTACCATAAAGGTATGGAAACATTCATTACCGAAGCGAAGCAAAGCGGCGTCAACGGATTCATCATTCCCGACCTGCCTTTTGAAGAGGCACAGCCCTACAAACCTTCCGTAGAGGAAGCAGGACTCAGCCTCATCGACTTCATTGCACCGACCGATTCCAAAGAGCGTATTGCCCAAATCGTACCCGATGCCAAAAAGTTCATCTACCTCGTCGCCTATGCCGGTATTACCGGGGCTGGCAAAAGCGAAGACCTGCAGGAGATTGTTGCGAACATCAAAGCCCACACCCAGACACCTGTGTATGTCGGGTTTGGCGTTGATACACACACAGCACAAGAGAAAGCAAAAGGGGTTGACGGCGTGATTGTCGGATCAGCATTTGTCAAAGTACTGCTTGACGACACCCTGAATGGTACACAGAAAATTGCCAAAATTTCCGAAATTGCCAAAGAGATCAAAGAGAAGATCAACGCATAACCGCTGCGTGGTTAAAACTTTTCGAGTATAATACCTCCATTCCATCTAAAGAGGTATGCTTTGACACATTTCGTCTGGAACATCGATCCGGTTCTTCTCCATCTTGGCCCCCTGCAGCTGCGCTGGTACGGCCTGCTCTTTGTCGGCTCCTTTTTTCTCGGTCTGCTGCTTCTGCAGTACATTTTCAAACGTGAAGGGAAAGACCCTGCACTGCTTGATACATTCCTTGTCTATATTATGATCGGGGCCGTTGTCGGTGCCAGGCTGATGCACTGTTTTGCCTACGAACCGGCTTTCTACCTCTCCCATCCGCTCGAAATACTGAAAATCTGGAAAGGCGGTTTGGCAAGCCACGGCGGTCTGATAGGCTCCATTCTTGCCATCTGGCTTTTCAGCAGAAAATACCGTTTCGATTTTATGTGGCTGCTCTCGCGTACTGCTATTGCCGGCACTATCACCGCGGCATTCGTACGTTTTGGCAACTTCTTCAACTCAGAAATCCTCGGCAAACCGACCGATCTGCCCTGGGCAGTCATCTTCGAACGTGTTGACATGCTTCCCCGTCATCCTGTCCAGCTCTATGAAGCCTTCAGCTATCTCGTACTTTTTGCAATCATGATGCTGGTCTACCTCAACACCAAACCCAAAACCGCTACACAGCTGCTTCCCGGCATCTTTCTGACCTACATGTTCACAGTCCGCTTTCTGCTTGAATACACCAAAACCAAACAGGCCGACTACACCTGGGATCTTCCTCTCACCACCGGCCAGGCACTCAGCCTTCCCTTCATCCTCATAGGCATCCTCTGGCTCCTCTACGCCTGGAGACAGATACAAAAAGAGAAGTCAGGAGCGCACAATGCACCCTAACACATCCAATAAAAGCGTTGCAAAGCAACGCATACCACACCCTCTCAATCCTCAATCCTCAATCCTCAATCCTAACGCGTACATTCAAAGGAAATTTGAATGTACGCGTTAGGCATCGACATCGGCTCCACTACCGTCAAGTACGTCCTCTGCGACAAAGACTTCAACATTGTCGCCAAAGCCTACACTCCCCACGATACCAAACAGGCTCCCACCCTTCTGAAACTGCTTGAAACACTTTCACAAACCCACAAAGAAGCATATGACAATATTGGGAAAGTCTACATTACCGGTTCTGGTGCAAGCCGCATCGCGCCGACTCTCAATGCCCGTTTTGTGCAGGAGGTCAATGCCGTTGTGCTTGCCGTAGAGCATCTCCACCCCGATGTCCGCTCCGTTGTCGAACTGGGCGGACAGGATGCGAAGATCATCCACTTCAAAGAGAGTGAGGATGGTAAAAAGACGGTACTCACCTCCATGAATGACAAATGCGCTTCAGGTACCGGAGCGACGATCGAGAAGTGTACGATGAAGGTGGGTATGGAGCCTGAAGAGGCATCGAAACTTGCATTCAGTGCCCAAAAACTGCACCATGTTGCCGCAAAGTGCGGGGTTTTTGCCGAAACTGATATTGTCAACCTCGTCAAAACCTCTGTACCTGCCAATGAGATCATGAACTCACTGGCCGATGCCATTGTCATGCAGAACCTTACAGTACTCACCCGAGGCAATACGCTGATGCCAAAGGTTCTGCTGCTTGGCGGTCCCAATACCTACCTGCCCTTTTTGCAGGAGTGCTGGCGCATGCGCATCGCCGAGCTCTGGGATGAACGCGGCATTGCCTACGACAAGGAAAAGCTTGAAAAACTCATCATCGTTCCTGACAATGCCCAGTACTACGCAGCCCTTGGCGCGGTCATTTTCGGAGAGGGCGAAGCCAATCATGACAAATGTTTTAGCGGGCTTATTGCGCTCAAAACACTGGTTGAAAGCAGTGGTGCGGGAGAAAGTGACACTGTCGATGCACCCCTGGTACAGAGCAAAGCAGACCTTGAAGCATTTCAAAAACGCTACACCATCCCTCCCTTCATCCCGCCAAAACCTACTTCCAAAACTGTCTGCTTTCTTGGCATTGACGGCGGTTCTACCTCTTCCAAAGCCGTGCTGGTCAATGAAAAAGGTGAATTGATGCTGAAGGTCTACCAGCTCTCCAAAGGTAACCCCATCGCCGATACGGTCGAACTGCTTCAGAAGATCAAAGCACAGGATCCCGAAAGTCACTATGACATCAGAGGGCTTGGTGTCACCGGCTACGCCGCAGATGTTTTGGAGGGGGCGCTCAGAGCCGATGCGAATATCATCGAAACCATCGCCCATATGAAGAGCGCACAGGCAGCCTTTGGCACAAGTGTGGATGTCATCTGCGACATCGGCGGGCAGGATATCAAGGTACTCTTCATGGAGAACGGCATGATGAAGAACTTCCGTCTCTCCAACCAGTGCAGTGCGGGCAACGGTACACTCTTGCAGAGTATGGCCAAACAGTTCGGTGTTCCTGTCGAAAAATATGCCGAGGTAGCATTTGAAGCCAAACAGGCACCAAGGTTCAACTACGGCTGTGCCGTCTTCCTCGATACCGACCGGGTCAACTTCCAGAAAGAGGGCTACACCAAAGAGGAACTCTTTGCCGGTATTGCCAAAGTACTTCCAAAGAATGTCTGGCAGTACGTGGTACAGGCTCCAAACCTTGCGATGCTCGGCCGTCACTTTGTCCTTCAGGGCGGCACACAGTACAATCAGGCAGCCCTCAAAGCACAGGTAGACTACATCCGCTCCCAGGTACCCGATGCTACTGTCGACGTACACCCCCACCCCGGTGAAGCCGGTGCCATCGGTGCAGCACTCGAAGCGCTCCACAGTGTCAATGCACGCGGCTACGCTACCTTTGTAGGGCTGGAAGAGGCGCTGCAGATGACCTATACCTCACGCACCGACGAAGAGACACGCTGCCGCTTTTGCTCCATCAACTGCTCCCGTACCTTCATAGACACACAAACCCCTTCTGGAAACAGTGCACGCTATATTGCAGGGTTTTCCTGCGAAGACGGCACAGTCGAATCGGTCGATGCGCTTAAAAGTCTGAGGGCATCCAGAAAATCCCTCCAGGAGAGTGTCCCCAACCTCGTTAGAAAAGAGGCCGAAAAGCTCTTTGCACCCCTCTACACCCCCAATGCAAAACCGACACCCGAACACCACATCGAAGAACAGCGGGTACGTGTGACACTCGGAGGATGGGGTCCCACACTCCGCACAACACAAAAACGCCCTTTTCAGACCAGCTCCGCAGAAGATGCCGCTTACCGTGAATCGCTTACCATTGCCATTCCAAAAGTACTTAACGTCTACTCCCTTGCCCCCTTTTTGCGTACCTATCTCGAAGCACTGGGCATACAGCGCCACAACATCCTTTTTTCAACTTTTTCTAACGAAGATATGTACCTCGAAGGTGCCAAATACGGCTCGGTAGACAGCTGCTACCCGGCAAAAGTGGCACAGTCACATGTCTATCAGCTGCTTTTTGCAAAAAAATATGCCAAAAAAGGCATAGACTACCTCTGGTTCCCTGCCGTCACCCATCTGCCCGGCTACGTAACGCACTCAATGGGACAAACCTCCTGTCCCATTGTCTCGGGTACCCCCAAAGTAGTCTATTCTGCTTTTACCAAAGAGCGCAACCTCTTTAGCGAAAAAAACATTACCTTTGTAGACGAAGCCCTTGACTTCGACAACCGGGCACTGCTCAAAGCACAGCTTTTCGATATCTGGGGCAAACGGCTGCGCATCACCAAAGATGAAAGCGACTGGGCTGCTGAAGAGGGTTGGAAAGCACTGGCACAGCAGGATACACAGATTATGCAGGAGGGTAGAAACATACTCGATGAGGCAGAAGCAAACGGCGAAGTGGTCATTTTGATGCTGGGACGCCCTTACCATTCTGACCCCGGGCTCAACCACGAAGTACTCGATGAGTTCCAGTCTCTGGGCTTCAAGACCCTCTCGATGCGTGCCGTTCCTAAAGAGCACAACTACCTGATGCGCTTTTTTGGAAAAGATGTAGAAGCGGGAATCATTGCCGATGTGTTCGACATCCGTGATGTCTGGAAAGAGAACTTTTCAACCAATTCAGCACAAAAAGTCTGGGCTGCCAAATTTGCCGCCCGCCACCCCAATGTTGCCGTACTCGACCTAAGCAGCTTCAAGTGCGGCCACGATGCCCCCACCTATGCCATCATTGACAAGATTCTTGGTGCTTCACGCACCCCACACCTGCCCCTGCATGACATCGATGCCAACAAACCCGGCGGCTCTATCAAGATCCGTGTCAAAACCTTTGCCTACACACTCGAACAATACGCGGAGGAATTAAAAATTAAAAGGGAAAAATTAAATTTAGCCCGAGGAGATTTCCAATGAGCCTCTCATGTAGCAACATAAAAACCCCCGACAATAACGGTGATTTGCACTTTTTGCACCACACACCCCACCAGTGGCGCGAAGGTCCTACAGAAGCCATCGGGTACGCCCCCAAAGAGGAGACAGTTTTTCTCTCAGGAGGGCTGACACTTTTGCAGGACAAACTCATCGAAGCTGCACTCAACAGTCTCGGCACCACCTTCACTGCACTGCCAAACCCCGATTTTAAAGCATTTCAGACAGGCAAGGCATTCGGTAACCGCGGACAGTGCAACCCTACGTACTTTACGGTAGGCAACCTTGTCCGATATCTGCAACATCTGCGTGACGAAAAAGGGCTCTCGACAGAAGAGATCATCCGAAAGTATATCTATATCACCGCAGGTGGCTGTGGCCCCTGCCGCTTTGGCATGTACATTACCGAATACAAAAAAGCCCTTGCCGATGCCGGGTTCGAAGGTTTCAGAATCACTTCATTCGACCACGAAAAAGGTATTTTTCAGGGTGATGAAATAGAGGAGCAAATGCTTGACTATACGCCGACATTTTTCATTACACTTGCAAAAGCAGTCGTTATCGGCGACATCATCAACATGCTCGGCTACAAAATACGTCCCTATGAAGTGGAAAAAGGTACTACTGATGCCGCCCTTGCACAGTGTAGAGCAATCGTCGCAAACGCTTTTTTGAAGCACACAAGCCTTATAGCCGCAATGTGGCAGTGCAGAAAAGTACTCTCTGCCGTCAAACTCGACCGTCTTCAGGTCAAACCAAAAGTGATGGTTATGGGGGAGTTCTGGGCGGCAATGACCGAAGGGGACGGAAACTACAACCTTTACCGGTTTTTGGAAGCAGAAGGGGCAGAATGTATTCCCCAGCCTATCATCAACCGTCTGATGCTCAGTCTATGGGAAGCGGAGCAGTCGAACCTCAAACAGCAGCATCTTCCTGGAGAAAACAGACCGGCAGTCGACTTCTCCAGCCTCAAGAGCAGGCTGCTCATCAAAGCGGGAAAGGCAGCGGTCAAAACCCACTTCACGCTCTATGCAAAAACAATCGGTCTGCACGACTATGACGTACCCGACATCGACAAGCTTGCCGAACTTGCCAAAGCGTACTATACCCTTGAGTGCAGCGGCGGCGAAGGGCATCTGGAAGTCGCACATCTCATCGAGGCGGTCAAACACAACCTCGCCCACCTGGTCATCTCCGTCAAGCCTTTTGGATGCATGCCAAGTTCAGCCGTAAGTGACGGAGTACAGTCACTGGTCACCGCCCGATATCCGCAGGCAAACTTCCTTAGCATCGAAACTTCCGGTGAAGGTGCGGCAAACTTTTACAGCCGTGTACAGATGGCTCTTTTCAAGGCAAAACAGGCGGCAAAAGAGGAGTTTGAAGCTATCCGTAAAGATGAGAATATCCCTGCCAAGGTAAACAACTATCTTTACCAGCCGACGAATGACAAAATCGGTACAGCCGCAGCACTATTGCAAAGTATTTCCGTTCTAAAGTAAAAAGATTATCCTCTCCTCTAAGAAAAAGTCCTTATAATAGGGAAAAGCGCTAAAAGGAGGAGACTGTGTATGTGTGCATATTTTTGTTTTTTTTAATAGTCCTCCTTTTGGCTCTCTTTTATTACTACTATCAATCCTCTTTTGACCAGCATCTGCGTACTTTTATTGAATTCAACACTGATATTACCGTTATTACCGACCGTATCTATATCATTGCGATGAATCAGGCCGGATTACGGTTTTTTGAAAAAAAAGATTTAAAAGCACTTCTTTCCAAAACACGCTATCTCAGTAAACTCATCAAGGAAGAAGTTTCCGATGACAACCGTTACATCACCACCAAAACATGGGTAACCAAAGTAGATAGAGATCACCCTATCAAGGTTACTATTTCACGTCCGACCATCAACCAGACGTTCATGATGCGTGTAAGTAAAATCAATGCCAGACGCTATATGATTACCTTCCATAACATTTCAAAAGCACTTGCCGAAAAAAATGTGATGACACAAATTGCCGAAAAGGATGAGTTGACCAAAATTTACAATCGTAAAAAGTTTAACAGTATGCTTTCTGCAGCCATCAGGGAAGCAACAGTCTACGCCACTCCTTTCACCATTATTCTTTTTGACATTGACCATTTTAAATCAGTCAATGATACCTATGGACACAATGTCGGAGACAAAGTGCTTATCCAAATAAGTGCATTGGTCAGGAACCTTCTGAGGGGAGATGACCTGCTTGCACGGTGGGGAGGGGAAGAGTTTATTATTCTGTCACCTTCCACACGGGAAAACGATGCCTATGAACTTGCCAACCGCCTGCGTAAAGAGATCGAACTGTTTCCGTTCACACATGTCAAAAAGATGACATGCAGTTTTGGTGTAGCCGAGTTCTCAAGCAACGACACCGCTGCCGAACTGATCCAAAAAGCAGACAAAGCGCTCTACAAAGCAAAGGTCTCAGGACGTAACAAAGTCAGGATTGCCCAAGATTAACACTTTTTCGCCAAAATATGAATATACCGTCCCATATTCCGGAAGGTAGGACGACGGCAATAGCGATACTCAACTTCCATCAACTCATCAAAGTTAGTATTTTGCAGCGCCTCTTTGCCCATATAATCGTAAAACACACGGATGCCCGTTTGCACATCAATATCAAAACCGTTTGCTCCCAGCCACGCAATAAGCGTTTCCGGTGCCTGCGGATGGGGCGGTGTCAGGCGTTTGCCTCTCCCGTACCAACGGTTTTGCAAAATAGTTCCAAGCCTCCAGCTTCCCTGCATAACGTTACGGTAAATCAGAGAATGTTGGTTAAAAAAGAGTAAAGAAAGATGGCCCCCGGGTTTGACCCGGCCTGCAACCACACCCAACGTCTCCAGCGGCTTTGCCGTCCATTCTATGACGGCATGGTAGAGCACCAGATCCTGCAGCGGTAAAGAGGCGGCAACCTCCTGTGCAGGTGCTTTGTGAAAATCTGCCATACACCCTGCTTCGGCAAAGTGTGTCTGCGCCTTTTCAAGCATTTTGAAAGAGATGTCATTGCAGGTAAGCCGATGGCCTGCCTCGGCAAACCAGAGTGCCATCTGTCCCAGACCGCACCCGGCATCCCACACATCAAGTTGAGAGCCATCGTGCAAATGCTGCAAATCTTCTTTTAACAGCTTCAAACGCCATTCTCCTTTGAATGAACCGTAAATAGACTTTTCGAACTTTTCGACAAAACCGTCAAAATTGTAATCGTATTTACCCCGTTCTTTTGCCATCACACCTCTCCGTAAAGCCGATCAAGCATTGAAATCGGGTACTCTTTCATTCTACCGTCTTCTACAAACCACAGCCGTGTCGCCAATGCCTTGGCTTCACTCACGTCATGGCTTATCATCAGTGTCGTCATCCCAAAACGCTCATGCAGCGCTTTGATCTGCGTGCTGAGTTTTCTACGCATACGCGGATCGAGTGCAGAAAGCGGCTCATCCATCAGCAAGAGTTTTGGACGGCGCATCAGCGCCCGTGCAAGCGCTACCCGCTGCTTCTGCCCACCGCTGAGTGTCGTAACATTGCGTGTTGCTATTTTCCCGATCTCCATCATTTCAAGCAGCTCACCGGCCAATGCTTCATCTCTATTGACAAAAAGCAGATTTTCCTTGACATTCATATTGTCAAAAAGTGCATAATCCTGAAAAACAAACCCCACATTGCGCTGCTGTACGGGCACTCTTTTTTTCTCTCCAAGCCAAGTCACACCGTCACAGACAATACGGCCGTTTGCGGCTTCAAGCCCGGCAAGAATACGCAGGAAGGTACTCTTTCCGGCACCGCTCTCTCCCATGATAACAATAAAGTCTCCCCTGTCAACGTCAACATTGACAGAAAGTGTCATGAGACCGCTGCTGCCGTGCAGGTTTTTTTCAACAGAAATATTCAGCATACTATAGCATCCCTACATGCATCTTCTGGCGGTGATTGAAAAAGTATACCCCCAGCAGTACGGTAAAGCTGAATACAAGCAGCACGCCGGCATAAATGTTCGCCTGTGCATAATCCATCTCCTCAACCAGGTCGTAAATGGCCACCGATGCTACCCGTGTCTCATGAGGTATGTTCCCGCCCACCATCAGTACAACACCAAATTCGCCTACCGTATGCGCGAAGGTAACAATCACCGCTGTCAAAAGCGAAGGTTTGATATTGGGAAGCGCTACTTTCCAAAGTGTAGTACGGGTATTTTTCCCTGCCAGATAGCTCGCTTCGATCATATGCGGATTGAGTGATTCAAAACCGCTCTGCAGCGGCTGTACCATAAACGGAAAGGAGTAAAAGCAGCTTGCAACTACCAGCCCGGTAAAGCTGAAGGCCAACTTGATGCCGAGTGCCTCTTCAAAAAAGTGCCCAAGCGGTGAATTGTGAGAGAGCAGCAGCAGCATATAGAATCCCAATACTGAGGGAGGTAGTACTATGGGCAGCGATGTAACCGCTTCAAGCACGGGTTTGAACCGTGAACGGCTCTGTGACAGAAACCAGGCAAAAGGAAGTGCAACAAAAAAAAGAATGGTTGCCGTCAACCCTGCCAGTTTGAACGAAAGCAGAAACGGTGCCCACTCTATCTGCTCCCAGAATGTCATATCCCACTCCTATTTTTCACTGTCAGGCACACTGAAACCGTACTGTTTCATGATTTGCTGCGCCTTTGGTGTCTGAAAAAAATCATAAAAAGCTTTTGCAAGCGGATTGTTCGTACCGTATTTGGTAATGCCGTATCCCTGCCTAAGCGGCTGGTGCAGACTGTCGTCAATCAGATAATAGGCGGCATGTGTACTCTTGGCCACTGTAGGTGCAAGCACCAATGACAGTGCAATGATCCCGACATCGGCTGCCTTTATTTTAATAAAGTTTGCCGTTTGGGAAATGTTCTCCCCCAAAACGATTTTGGGTTTCAGTTTTGCATAGAGATACTTGCTCACCAGTGCCTGTTTTGCCTTTTCCCCATAAGGTGCATGTGTAGGATTGGCAATCGCAATCTTCTCAACCCAGGGAGCAGTAAGATTCTCAAAGCCTCTGGAAGCATTGAAATCATCACGCATACTCCATATGACCAGCCGTCCAATGGCATAGAGCTTCGGTTCCGTTACAATGTCGCCGTTTTTATATAGGGCTTGAACATAATCCATATTGGCCGAGAAGTAAAGATCGTACGGCGCGCCGTTCGCAACCTGTACTTTTCCCTTTCCCGAAGAACCGTAGATCATGCGTACGCTGTCATGTGGGTGCATTTTCAAAAAATCCGCTTTGATCGTATCGAGCGCAAACTTCAGATCACTTGCGGCAAAAACAGTCAATTCTCCCGCCTGCAGGCTGCTCCATACTATCAACATACCCAATATCACTTTTTTAAACATCTTTACTCCTTAAAAGAGATAATCCACTTCTGCACGCAATTCATCGTAGGAGGGATCCAGTTTATAGGCTCCCGGCTTTCCGGGGAACGGTGTATGGGTATCACCCCACACATGAGCGTAACGCACCTTCCAGTAAAACTGCTGTTTGGCACCAAATCCCTGCATCACTTCCAGTGTCGCCACATTGTTGTCTGCCGGTACAGATGCTTTTGCATCGTCAAAATCCTGATAGCCGTAGCTTCCCACAATTTTCATATCGTATTGCTTCCAATCATACCCTACTTTTCCGACATAGGTTTTGGTGTTGGCATCCCAGTTGTACTGTCCCATCAAACGGGTAAATCCACCGGTAGGAAAACCGCGCCAGGGTGCAATAATATCTCCTTTATCCGCGACACGTGTGTAGCCAAGATGTACTTTCCATGCATCATATTTTGCATCGAGCCGCACACCAAGCAGCCAGCTGTCAAGACTTTTAGGGTCTTTATACCCTGTGACAAGCAGCTTTTGGCTTGCACCGCCAATCTCACCCGCACCGTTGTCAAACTGCTGCATATAGCGTATACCCGGCCTCCATGTCCAGCTACCGCTTTTAAACGTATAGTCAGCCTGAAGCATTGCAAAAGAGAGCAGTTGGGGCACTGCTGTATAGTTGGCTGTCAGGGTAAGATTTTCGATACTGCGGTTCTCTACCTCTGCAATCCACAGCCTGTCTTTAATACTTTTCGCCTCCAGCTTGGAAAGTGTCAATCCTTTGTGCATGCCGGCATCATCGTTTTGCGTATAGTAGGAATATGGCTCACCCTTCACATATCCTGTCGCAAGTACATGGTGAAAATGGCTGTGGTCACGCAGTTTTTGTCGGGTGATGTAGGCTGCCTTGAAAGTCGTATCCGGCAGATCATGTGTCGTTACTGTTACACCTTCAAAGGTATTGGGAATCATCTTGCCGTCATTGCTTTTGGTAAGGAAACTCTCGAAAATCTGCCGCCCTGCTTTCACATCGGTATGGCTGTAGCAGTACTCAAGATAGGCTTCTGCGAAGGTGGCAATATAGGTTTTTCCATCTGTCAGACGGTCATACCTGCTAAAGGTATCTTTCCCTGCTTTGTAAAGATACGCCTGGTCTCTTCCAAGACTGCCTATACCGTCTGTAAAATAAAACCCTGCCGTTGCGCCAAATCCATTATAGTAGGCTGTTTTATACGTCAGACTTCCTCCAACCCCTACGATCGTACTGTTTTTACGTACATTTTTCCCTTTAATCTGCAGCTCATGCCCCCATTTGTCCACAAAAAGATGTGTACGCAGCCTGCCGTACCACATCCCTTTGCTGAATATCTCCTTGACATTCGAAGCATCTCCGGGCTGCTTGTTGTAGACGTGAATCATATTGGGCTTGAGTGAATGCTTGAAAGGTGCTGTCGTCTGCGCCTGTGCAAAAAATGAGGCCACTGCCATACCAAGCCATCCATATTTTATTTTCATCTTTACCTTCCTATCATAATATCTCTGGGCTTGATGCCAAGACGCACCTTGTCCCCAGTTTGCAGTGTCGTACTGTATATTGAAAACGGTACCACAGAGACAACCGTATCATGCCCGCCAATGTCTACTGTCAGCTTGATGTGCTTTGTATCTTTCTCAACCATGGTGATCACCCCTTCAAGCAGGTTGATCGGCTCTGCTTCATCAGGATGCACCACAAACACATTGGAAGATTTGCATACCGCTATCACACTGCTGCCAGCTTCAATATGAAGATCTTCAACTGCTTCGGCAGTGATATGTGAAAGCAACTGCTGAGTACCTTTCAAGCGCAGGGTAACTGCCGCATTTACACCATCTTGCTGTACCTGTGTTACCACTGCCTGTATCTGGTTACGCGCAGAGAGTTGAAGCCCAAGTCGTCCAATCGTGCCAAACGTACCCTCTTCCCCGTCCACCAAAGATGCCAGCCGTGCAATAAAACGGCTGTGCTCTTCTTCCAACAGTGCATAATGATTCAAGAGCCGTTTTCCGTATGCGGTCAAGACGGTACCGCCTCCCTCTCTGCCTCCGGTCTCCCTGTTTACAATGGGTTCCGGAGAGAGCGCATTCATCGCATCGACCGCTTCCCATGCACTCTTGTAGCTCATCGGTACCGCCTTGGCCGCCTTGGAGATGGAGCCATGTTCATCAATGGCATGCAGCAGCCGTATCCGCTTCTCAAGCAAAAACGGTTTCCCAAACATTTCCAAAGAGAGTGTCGAAGCAAGCTCCATAGCCTTCCTTATATACCATACTACATAACGATGAAATCCTACCATTATATACCTTAAGATACAACGCTCTTGACAAAGTCATCCAAACGTGATATTATCCGCCCAGTTGAGTAAACAGAGGTATTGCACAACAATACCTACCATAACTCTTCATTATTAATCCTTCACTTCAAAATGTACAGTATTTTGAGTATGGGGGTGACTTGGTTTCGACTGGAGCAGTCGGGGCTATGTGCATGTCGGACTGGGCAATTCCGTTACGCGGCCCAACGCGCATAAACGCAAACAACACAGATTATCGTCCAGCTTA